>OGMW01000003.1_pt1 | contig 234063 bp, 198 predicted proteins | sample 1573281 | NCBI WGS metagenome assembly OGMW01 (sample SAMEA2581907, study PRJEB24529) | metagenome | biome: Human gut stool | place: China | collected 2011 | reverse complement strand
TTTTTTGTGGCAGTTTCCTTTAGACTTTGAAAATAATATTTTCAAGGTTGCTTTTTCAAAAAAGATTTTTCATCCGGCAGCTCCGGGGCAAATTGTCTTGGAGCTGCATTCCTTTGTACAAAAAGGTTGAATTGACAATCTAATGGAATTATGCTACTCTTAGTCCATAAGATTGATTTTTACCAAGCATTGATTTTGGTATGTTGTTTAAGGATAAAAAAGCGTTTTTGTTTTTACGTCTAAATGGCGTGAAGCAAAGACGCTTTTTTGTTTTATTCAAATTTATTTTTTTAATGCCCGAACCGGGCGGAAAGGAGTATGCGGTATGATGATTCACATGACAACGGTAGGCGGTGTTACAGCGGATATTGAGGGGAAGGAGAGTGCCAATGGCGCAACGTATCTTTCCTTTGATCTTGCAGTAACAAAGGGCTACGGCACAAGCAGGCACACAGTATATTTACAGGTATGGGCCTTTCGTGCGATTGCTGAACGGCTTATAGCAGCAAAGGTCAAGAAAGGGAGTCAGCTTTTGATTTCCGGTGATTTTGATGTTGTTACATTTGAGCGGAAGGATGGCAGTAAAGGGACGGTAAACAAGGTGATTTTGCAGGATTGGGAGTTTGTAAGCGGCAGCAAAAATAATGAGGATAAAGCTGAGGAAAAGAAATCTCAACCAAAGGCAACGTATCAGGAGCATTACTGCACAGATGATGAGGATCTTCCGTTATAAGATGCGGAAGCGTATAAAAGAGGGATGAATCCAGTGTGAGAGACATAGATTTATCCCTCTTTTTTTATTGCAGACAAGGAAAGGATGAAAAAAATGCGAAAGAATGGAAAAACAAGGGAAACAGTTCTGTCAATGGCAGGTACATTGGCAGCGATAGGCATTGGATGCGCTGTTTTTGTACCGGAACGGTTTCGGGCGCATGCATGGCTGCTGATAATCGGCATTTGTATGGTTTTCCTTTGGGAGCTTTGGAAAGAAAAGCAGACAAGAAGAACGGAACGGGAAAGGGAGAGAACAATGCAGATTGTAGACCTTGAACCGGATTATAAAAATCTCTTTGCACAACAGCTGCAGCTGCGCGTGCAGGAGAAGCTACGGGTGAAATTCCCGGAGGCAACTGTTGCACTGGGAGAAAAGGAAATTATGTGTATTGCGGAGAGAAAAAAGGCGGCTTATATCCCGGTTCAGCAAGCAGGTGAATATTGCCATATCAGTATTGCGCTGAGCGAAATGGGAGAAATTCATATGAACCTGTTTTCCCTTGTAAATTTTGAAAGTATCCAAGGGACAAAAAATCTTATGGAGAATAAGAAGCAGGATATAGAACAATGGTTTACACAGAAAGGACAGCAGCTTTTAACAGAGCTTATCACCAATATGAACAGCAGAGGGTACTCTAAGCTGTCTATCAATGAAAATGGAGATGTAACCGTAAAGGAGAATGGCAGAAATGTGCGGAAGGATCATTTCCATGAAATTCCGCCAAAAGAGAGTTGGGCAAGGCTCAGAGAACTGATGATGGATGAAGATGTACAGGTAAAGGTGTCGGGCAGACAGCTGACCTTTGCATGGTAAAGGGAGGAATATATTTTATGGCAGCAAATAAGATTTTTGCATCATGGACGTGGAATCGGAAACTTCCGGCACCCTTTGATGATGTATCTGTGAATGTGAAAAGCAATATGCATTTATCGACGTATAATATGGAGAGTACCCGTACAGCGTCCCTTCATGCGGCAACCTTATCTGCAATTTTACAGCGGATGGAGCTGCACATTACCCCGGAGGATGAAAATGCCGGAGCAGTCGGAACACAGGGAGATCTGCTATATACGGTGGAGTATCCGAGTAAGACAGGCGAACTGCATACAGTAGTATTTAACCGCAAAACAGGGAAATTTATTGCAGGGCGTTATGATGACCTTACCCAGCCGCCAAAACCGTATGTCCTGAAGGAAAACGAACAAAGCGGAACAGCATTATTCTTTGCATTACTCGATATTGCACTTGAAGATGAGGAGTTCATGTGGCATTATAACATGCTTCTGGAACAGAAACGAATGGGATTCCCCGATTTGACTGTTGCTGCAGAGCACGCCTATATTCTTTGTGATAACCTGTACCGCAGGGTGAAAAAAGCAGATACATTAGGCGGTGCAGGTATTCATGTAGTCACACCGACAACGGGGAATATTCCGAATTTTACAGCGATTAACCTGAATCGTGGGGCATATAACCCGGATACTGTATTATTCGGAAAGTTCAAGGTATTTACTGTAAGCCAAAACGTAGGGAAGAAAAGGAGAATGTCGATTACACATGAGGACTTTATCGGGAAATATGTATTAGAAGAACGTGAATTAACGGAAAAAGAACAGCAATGTGTGCCGACTCTTCCGGATTGGTATGTTGTACCGGATGAGGTTGTAAGCATCTGTAAACATGCACAGCAGACCACACGCAGCAGTCGTCCGATGCGGAATTTTCTCCTGCGTGGCAATGCCGGAACAGGCAAAACAGAAGGAGCAAAAGCGATTGCAGCAGGCTTAGGATTGCCTTATTTGCATCTGACCTGCTCTGCTAATACGGAAATCTTCGATATTATGGGGCAGATGATGCCCGTATCGCAGAAACAGAACACTATGGTGGAATACCCGACCTTTGAAGACATCCGCATGGATGCGGCAACGGCGTATTTTAAACTGACGGGTGAATATAACGAAACTATTACAGAGGATGAGGTATATGATAAGCTGCTTGAGGTGATTGCAGAGGATGCAAGGAAATTCGGTGATACCACAAAACAGCAGTTTTCCTATGTGGAATCTCCATTAGTGCAGGCAATGCGTAAGGGGTATGTTCTGGAGCTGCAGGAGCCGACTGTGATTTCAAATCCCGGTGTACTCGTTGGTCTGAACTCTCTTTTAGATACCTGTGGTGCTGTTACATTGCCGACAGGTGAAAGAATCGAGCGTCACCCGGATACGATTGTGGTTGTTACAACGAATATCGGCTATGAAGGCTGTCGTTCCTTAAACCAGTCTATTTTATCCAGAATGGATTTAATCATGGATATGGAGGAACCCGATGTAGATACCCTGGTAAAACGTGTTTCCGGTATTACAGGCTACAAGGAAAAAAGCAGGCTTAAACTTATGGCAGAGATTGTAGCGAGCATACAGCAGAAATGTAGGATGAATATGATTGATGATGGCTGTTGCGGTGTAAGAGAACTGATCAGCTGGGTGCAAAGCTATATGATCTGCGGCGATCTTATGGAAGCAGCGAGGTATACGATTTTACCCTCTGTATCTGCAGATGCGGAGAACAGAGCAGAAATTATGAGTACCTGCATCGAGCCTGTATTAAATGTATAGGGGGATGCGGCTGTGTACGAGAATATTGCAGAGAATTTGAGATACCTGCGTGCAAGCAGAGACCCGGTTTATTCCCAAAGAGAGATTGCAAAAAAGCTTCATGTCAGTAAAAGCACCTATGCAAGATATGAAAGAGGTGAGTTGATTCCACCTCTTTGGTTTTTACATCAGGTGGCTGTTTTTTATGGGGTATCGGTCGGCGTATTGTTGTCTAAGGAGTTAGGGAAGGAGTGAAAAAAGAGGAATGCGAACATCACATAAGGAAATGCGGCGAAAAATCAATGCAGAAGTATCTAAAATTACGGATGAGGAATTGTTCAGTTCCGCAGCCTTTGCGGCGTATCTGACAGATATTGCAGAGGCAGTAACAAAACGTTATAAGAGAAGGCTGCGCGTGGAAACGATATACGATACGTCTGAGAATGCGATGATTGCCTGTACCAATAACCGTAATATTCTGATTAACACAGGAAACTATATTTCTCAGAGTATGCCTTACAGAAAGCTGAAGGCGGAGAGTATTCTGGGGTTGGTCGGGCATGAAGTCGGACATATGCTCTTTACAAATTTTAGAATTTCGGAAACGTACTTTTCAGAATTATCCTATGGCAGGCTATATCCACAGATGGAGTTATCGGAAGAGGAACAGGAAAGCTTTACAGAAGTAACGGATTATTTTAAGGCAGGCACAGAAGCGCAGAAACAGGCAATTCTAAAGGCAGCAAAGCTTCTCTTAAATATCCTTGAGGATGCTTATATAGAGGCGAGAATCTGCGACCGATATACAGGGCGGTTTGCTACGGGTATCCACCTTAATAATATCCGTTTTACGGAAATGATGCCATCTGTTACAGAGCAGTTAACAAATGGCTGCTATCGGTTTTCTGTGTTTTGTAATCTTCTGAATCAGTATTGCCGCAGTGGTGACATCAATAACCGCGATGGGTATACGGGAGAACTGTTAGACCTTTTTTATGATGTGCTACCGCTGGTGGATGATGCGATATACGACGAGGATATGAAACGCAGATGCTACGCAGTCAATCGAATACTGCTTATGGTTTGGGCGTATATCAAGGAAATTGCGGAAAAAGCGGAGGAGAAAGAAAACACATCTGAAATATTGCAGAAATTAAACAAACAGATTCCGCAAATGGCAGAAGTGCCGAGTTTAAACGGCACACCGATTGCGGCAGGCAGTTCGGTTGATACACAGAAATACATAGGCGGGAGAACGGAGATAGAAGAAAAACTGCGGAAGGCAACAGAGCAGGAATCCGGAAGAATCCCCTGGATGAAAACAGATGATTTTGACGAAGGAGAAGAAGGTGGTGTAGAGCAGAATCTGTCCTATCATGGAGCAGGGTATTCCACTGCCGGAGATGACATCAGCCGTATTTTAACTGCTGTTGCGAAGGAAAAGGTACAGGAAGAACTGTCATTGGCATTGACAGAGGAAATGCAGCAGGAGGCAGAGCATATTCGATTGGGAAATGCACACAGCGGTATAAAAATTATCATTAACCGTATGCAGGAGATAGAGGAAAGCTATATACAGCAGTATCAGAGTGTAGCACCGCCATTGCTTGCGATTTCCAAGCAGATACAGAAACGCCTGCAAAGGGTATTTAAGGATATGTCCTTTACAGGGAAAGAATCCGCTCTTCTGATGGGCAGACGTATAGAACCAAGACTGCTTATGGATAGAGAAGGCAGGTTTTTCTCTAGAAATCGTCTGCCGAGTGAAAAGAAATCTCTGGCAGTTGCAGTGCTGATGGATGAAAGCGGTTCTATGGCGGATCAGGACAGAGTGACCTATGCCAGAGCGGCAGGTATCATTATTTATGATTTCTGCAAGGCAATGGATGTACCGATTCTGATTATGGGGCATACGGACGATAGCAATGTTCAGATATATGCCTATACGGATTTTGATTCCATGGATAAAATGGATCGGTATCGGTTAATGGATCTGTCAGCCAGATACGGGAATCGGGATGGTGCAGCCCTGCGGTATGTTGCGGAGCGTTTATTAAAACAACCCGAGGAAAAGAAGCTGTTGCTGCTGGTATCAGACGGACAGCCGGCCGGTACAGGCGGCTATCTGGGTTCGGCGGCAGAAGCAGATTTAAGAGGGATTAAGAAGGAATATACGAATAAGGGAATATTGTTTGTTGCAGCTGCAATCGGGGATGATAAGGAAAACATTGAACGGATTTACGGAGATGCTTTTCTGGAGATTTCTGACTTAACAAAGCTGCCTTTTTTATTAGTGAAAAAGATAGAAAAAGAACTGAAAGGATGAAATGAGCATGAGCGAACAGAACTATATTTCAAGACAGATTACAGTATACAAAACAGATAAAAAGCTGATTGAATTCATTGATAAGCTGAAACCTGCACCGACAGATTTCTATGCACATATCCATTCCTTCGGAGATAAGGATGAAGAGGGCGTAAAGCAGACCTCGTGCATCGGTATTGTTCTGCAGGATTACAGCAAGGGTACCGGAAAGCAGACGATCCGTGTGATGGCGAATATTTCACCGGATGAAGCAGAATATATTCTGACACAGCTGCAAAATAAGGTATCAAACTTTGAGTTGAAGCAGGAAAAGATTTTTGGCACGCCGGATAAGGATGGCAGAGCAAGAGTAACGAAGCTGCGTGTCATCCGCGCGGAAACAGGGAAAGATGGGAAGAAAAGAACATATCCATGGTATGTAGAAATCGGAAATGGCACCGGTATGAAGGTAAAAACAGAGAAAGGCGGTTTTTATATCAAGGGAGATTCTTATAAAGAGGAGGGAAAGGTTTTTATCAATATCAATGATATGGATTTCTTTAAGCTTTTCTTCCGTGTCAGCAGATATATTGCAGCATGGGAACAGACAATTGCACCGCATATTATTATGTCGGGAAAACAGGCGATTGCAGATGCACAGGAAACAGCTGAAAAATGATTTTTTCTGTGGTTGAAGAAAATCATTTTTAGGCTATATTATTTATAGAAGAGATTTCCGATTATAATCCCAATGTGTATTACAGGGACAAGGATAAAATAAGATAATAGAACGGATTACAAGAACAGGAATGATTTAAAACAGATATGTTTTAAATTGTTCCTGCTTTTTTATTTTTAGGAGGAATTGAAATGGATATTTTCAAAAGTATGAATCAAACAAAGGTAGCAGACTTTAGTGTTTTTAAACCGAAGAAAAAGAACCCTGTAACAGCAGAAGAACAGAATGAACAAAATCCTGTTCCCCAAAAAGAAACTGTTGCGGGCAGAATGACAGAAAAAACAGTATTGCCCATAAAAGAAGAAATTCCTGTAGAACAGGATGAAAAGGGTGATTCCGTACCGGAAGAATCTGTACCAAGGGAGAATGAAAAGGATAACGGAAACATTATCCCCTTTAAACAGCAGGAGAATCAGAGTGAAGAAGCAGCGGTTAAACTGGAGGCTGAGTTGGAAACTGCAAAGAGTAATCTTTTGCCGGTATTTCCCATTGTCAGATATTTGAAAAATAAATGTCAGAATGATGCTGCATTCGCCGCATTGGTCAATGATGAGCAGAAAACACTTGCCAAGTGCTTTGCGTATGTAACAAGTGAGGTGAAGAAAGCATTAAACAGCCAGAATGGGTGGCTGGATGATAATGAAGTTTATGCCTACGCAGAGACTTATTATATGACGGACGAAGCTACTTTTGAACGATTGGCGGCGGAAAAAGCTGAGGAAGAAAAGAAGCGGCAGGAGGAAGTAGCAAGAAAACGGAAAGAACGGGAAGAAAAACTCAAAAAATCGGAGAAAGAGCAGAAGAAGAAAAATGCTAAGGAAAAGAAAAAAACGGTTATAAAGGAAGAATCGCCCCAGACGGAGAATCCTGAAATACAGAATCAGCTTTGCCTACAGATGTAAAGGAGGTGTTTTTTAAGATGGGAAAGAACAGCTTAAAGAAAGTGCTGCTTCGGAAGATACCGGTACAGTTGGCGACAGAGGCTACCATCAGTCAGGCAAGACGGCATGAAAAAGCATCATACTATATCAAAGCAGCAGTAAGGATGATAAATCATAAACGAATTCTGGTAATGCAGTTATATAGCAGAAAGGATCTGATTCTTGGGATAAAAGAACCGAGGATTAGAACTTTTCTGACAAAAACGGATTACATCTCACAGTGCTATGAAGAAGGTACTGTGAAATGGCGTGCAGGCAGATTAGACTCTCTGCTTGCGTATGATTACTATAGCAAGGAAGAACCTGTTCTTTGTGATACCGCTTCGGAACGAGCGGTGAATACCTACCTTTCCTATACGGAGAATGAAAGGATAAAGCGAAGTGGGTATGCAAAAATCAGAGAGGCGCAGAACATGATTCTGGAGCAGCGGCTTCAAAAGAAGCATGCAATGATTGAGAAACGCATAGACCGGAAAATGCAGGAAGTAAAGCCCTTGCCAAAGGACTTTGATGATTGGATTGATGCGGTTGCGATGGCGCACAGCAGATATATCTATTATCGCTACAGCAGAAAAAAATATATGGACGGCTATTGCACGCATTGCCATCAGGAGGTAAAGGTGCATAAAGTACGGCATCGTGCAAAAGGACACTGCCCGAAATGTGGCGTAAAGGTTATATTTCTTGCAGAGGGAAAAGCAAAACATATTTTTGACCATGGGCAGGTTGCTTATTTCCAGAAAACACCGAAAGGGTTTCTGGTACGGTATTTTTCTGTTTCCAAATCGTATTATGGTGATTACCGTAATCCTAAAATCAGCACGAAGGAGCTGATGCGAGAGTTTTATGAAGATAGCTTGGTTCTTGGCTATGAATATCGGCAGTTTAAACAGACCGGAAAAATCAGATGGTGTCAGGATTGGATGAAATATAGTTTCTTGGACGTAGCGGTCTATACAAAGAATCTGCATGCTGTTCTGAAGAATACGCGGTATCAATATTGTGCATTAAAGGAATTTGCCTCCCGTTGGGACGGGGCCGCAGTGAATCCTTATGGCTATCTGAAGCGGTATCAGAGTATGCCTGAAATCGAATACTTCGTGAAAGCGGGGCTTTATGCAATGACCTACGAGCTTACAAGCTATTCCAATTATGCATATCGTGTGCAGAGGAATAAGAAGTCCCTTCACGAAATGCTTGGGGTTTCCAAACAGAATTTTCGCTTTATTCAAGCCTGCGATATGTCCTTCTATCAGTTGGATATATATAACAAATTATGTAAGCAGGGGGTGAACCTGAGTGCCGGCGAGTTTAAGCGGTTCTACGATACATACAGAAAGAACATGGATGTTATCTTCGCGCTTTTACAGTATACGTCACTGCATAAGGCAGAACGGTACTGTAATGGTTTTATAGACCGACAGTATGACCTTTTAACAATTATGGGTATCTGGAAGGACTATATCTGTTTTTGCCGGGAACTTGGATATGATCTGAAAAATAGCTTTGTCCTGTTCCCGAAAGATTTAATTGTCGCTCATAAATTAGCATATCAGGATGTACTGAATAGACGGGAGCAGGAGCGGAGAAAGAAAATACAGCAGGAAGAACGCCGAGCAAAGCGATTACTGAAAAAATATCGGAATCTCTATGCCTGGAAAGATAATCGGTTCGCCGTTGTTGTGCCAAAGGATTTACTGGAAATCAAAGAAGAAGGACATACCCTCCATCACTGTGTTGCAACCTATACCTCCCGTGTGGCAGACGGAACGAGCATTATCCTCTTTGTGCGGGATTTGCAATCGCCGGACAAACCGTTCTATACGATGGAGCTGCAGAAGAATGAAATCATTCAGTGCAGGGGATACAGCAATCATGTTATGACGAGCGAGGTGCAGGAGTTTGTGAAACGATACGAAAGCAGGGTTTTGAAGAAAATCAGAGAGAAAAATGCAGCATAAAGGAAGTGAAAACACAATAAATGGGATAAAGCGAGGTGGATCACGTGGACTACCAAAAGGAACTGAAAGAATGGTATGAGCATTATGAGGCACGTTATAAAAAGGCTGTTTCTCTGCATATTGATGAGGGCTCCAGACACTACCAAGCCTTTCGGGAAATAGAGTGCAGATATGTAGCACTTTATCTTGTGATGGAACTGATGCAGAATCTGCCCAAGTATCTTTTGCAGGAAGATACTGAAAAACGGATAAAGGAGGTTATCATGCTGATTCTACAACAGCTATTTCTTGGTGAGGTTATTGTAAATGAGCATAGGCAGAAGGAATATATCAGTCGGCGTATTATGCTTTCAAGAGAGGATACTAGGTCTATAGAAATATATCAGGCGGCAGAAAATGCCATAAAACGGATGGATGAAAACGCTTTTGCGTGGAAGGAAGATGCACGCTTTACAGCAGAATTTCAGGCAGATTTGTTTCATATCGTGCAGTGGATGATACTTGCCAGAGAAATGATAGTACCTGTAGAGAAAAATAAGAAAGGTATCTGTGCTTAGAAAGAAAAAATATATCTACTAAAAGAGACCTTGAATAACACCCCATTTGTTAGATAGTACGATAAACAAGTGGGGTGCTTTATTATGCCAAAAGGATTCCCGTGTTTTAACCTTCATTTTTTAGCTAGCATACTAATTAAATTTCTCGAAAACGTGTAAAACTACGGATATAAAAACTTTGAAAAAGTGTATAATTATGGTGTTAAAATTTTGGATTTCGTGATAAAATAAAGGCGTAGTTTTATTGTATAATTGAAAGGAGCTTTTAAATGAAGAGAAAAATATATGATGTGCTCCTGGAATGGAAGAAGGACGGAGCAGGAAAAACAGCATTACTGATTGATGGAGCAAGGCGTGTTGGAAAAAGCTATATTGTTGAGGAATTTGCCAAGACTGAATATAAAACCTACCTTATGATTGATTTCAATAGGGTAAATGATGAAGTGAAAGACTTATTTAATAATTATCTGAATGATTTGGATTCGCTATTTATGTATTTATCGGTTTATTATAATGTAAAGCTATATCCGCATGAATCGCTAATCATTTTTGATGAGGTGCAGATGTATCCAAGAGCGAGAGCTGCGATTAAATATCTTGTGGCAGATGGGCGGTATGATTATATTGAAACAGGTTCACTCATGTCTATTAAAAAGAATGTGCAGGATATTCTGATTCCATCTGAAGAACGCCACATCAGAATGTACCCGATGGATTTTGAGGAGTTTCTCTTAGCATTGGGAAATGATACCCTTATGGGGATTATTAAAAAGTGCTTTACAGAGAATAAGCCAATGGGTCAGAGCATGCACCGTAAGGCTATGGATTACTTCCGGCAGTATTTAATTGTCGGGGGGATGCCGCAGGCAGTTCAGGAGTATGTTTTATCTAAGGATTTTGATAAAGTAGATAAAATCAAAAGAGACATACTTACCTTATATAGAGCAGATATTATGAAACACGCAAGTGGTTATGAAATTAAGGTAGCGAGTATTTTTGATGAAATACCGTCACAACTGCAAAAGCATGAAAAGAAGTTTAAGTTATCATCTATCAGTAAAGAGGCGCGCCTGCGGGACTATGAGGATGCGTTGTTTTGGCTTGAGGATGCAATGATCGTAAATATCTGTTACAATTCTACAGCTCCGAGCATTGGATTGAAACTTAATATGGATCGCATGACCTTAAAATGCTATATGGCAGATACAGGGTTGCTGATTAGTCATGCATTTGATGAAAATGGGATTGTAAGTGAGGAGCTTTATAAAAAATTGCTCTTTGATAAACTGGAAGTAAATAAAGGGATGATCGTGGAGAACATTGTTGCCCAAATGCTTGTTGCAAGTGGTCACAAATTATATTTTTACTCCTGTTCCTGCAGGGAAGATAAAGAAGAAAGAATGGAGATTGATTTTTTGATTGCAAAAAGCAAAACAAGCAATCGCCATAATATTTCTCCCATTGAAGTGAAATCTTCCAAAAACTACACAATCACATCCCTAAAAAAATTTATTAGAAAATTTGATCAACAAACAAATACCCCATACGTTCTGCATACAGGGGATCTAAAAGAGGAAAATGGAATTGTGTTCCTTCCTTTGTATATGACACCGTTGCTTTAATGATCTTGGCGGCACAATTTTATATTTTGCTGCTTTTTCTTGGTGCATTTATGCGTGGAAATAAACCCCCAGTTTTACTGGGGGAAGATAAAACTTTAGTATATAAAAACCTCCTTGTTATAAAATAGCAGTGGTTTGACGACTGCATTGCTATAAAAAGGGCATGTGAGGGTTTTTCTGTAAAATAGTGTTTAAAGGTTCTTCTATGATACGATAAATATCATTAGTAGGACCTTTTATTATGGCAAGGTATAAGAAACCTAACCACTGAAATATTGCAAAGTGCGGCTACGCCGTCAGAGTTCCCAGACAATCTAAGTTAAAGGGTGCCTTCGGAATTTTTCCTTGTATCCGCAGTTTTGCCGCTATTTCAGTTATAATATGTTTTTTTATTTGGAGGCACCTAAGGCATTGCCTTTTTTTATACTTATTTTTTAATGCCGCTGCTGCAAAGACAGTTTTATAAAAGTTTTGATTGCAGAATGGTAAGTCGTATGTTATGATAATTACATAATATTACGGGAGTGTAATCACAAGTATACTTTACATATGAAGGAGTGTGCTAATTTGCCGAGAGGAAAACAATCAGTAGGTCTTTTAACACAGCAGAAGGTACTGCGTGCAGCGGTGGCTCTGTTTCTGGAAAAAGGCTATACTAAAACCACGATCGGAGAGATTGCAAGGGTGGCAGGCTTTGAAGTTCTTTCGGCGGAGCAATAATTTTTTGAAAATTATCTTCTTGATTCTTCTTTTGGAGGGGCCCCAACAATATATTTTATTGTATTTTAACATTATAAAAGGAGGGATATTATGAGGGAAAAACTTTTAAGCTTCGTTTTAAGCATGGTTATGGTTTTTTCTCTTGTTCCGGCAAGTGCCTTTGCGGCGACCGATTTTGAGCCGCCATATGACGGCTACGAGCTTGTTTGGAGCGAGGATTTTGAATCTTATGATTCGGAGAGTTTTAAAGAGAACGAGGAATTGGGCTTTATGGCAAGCACCGATATGCCTGAAGAGTGGTCCGGCCAAGGGGCCTATGTTGTTGAAACTGGCGAGAACGTGCTTGCACCCGAAGGCAGCAAAAATTCTCTTTTTTTAAACGGAAAAGATGCTAAAGTAACAATTAAAACAAGCGATAATTTTGACCTTTCAATCGGTAAGGAGTATAAGCTTACCTTTGACTATTGGACGCTGGACGGCAAAAACCCAGGCAGAAAACTTGCTGCCGAAATTACGCCGGTAGGGCTGTCGGGCGGTTTTTCCGGTGTGCATTGGAGAGTTGAACCAAGCACAGAGAAAATTCAGAATAAAATATTTGACTTTTGGCAGGCCGCAGGATATACTGTTAAGCTTGAGTTTTACTTTGAAAATAATCCGGCGGAAGGTGTTGTGGCTTTTATCGACAACATTGCCCTTTGGAAGCCGAAAGGCGGAGAAACAAAATATAAGCTTTGGGTGGGAAACACACAGGTTACCAGCGCAAATGCAGGAAATGTTTTATCCACAGATACAGTTAACAACGGCAAGATTTCCTTTGATGCGGCAACAAACACCCTTACCCTTGACGGAGCAAATATAGACGAAGGACTTGCCTATAGTAAAGGCGGCAAGCATTATCCGATTTACGGAAAGCTTGATGAACTTAACATTAAAGCTACGGGAAAATCAAGCATTATTGGTACCTATGAAAGCACGTACTCCAACAACTATTGCGGTATTTATAATGAAGGAGCAATTAATATCGAGGGGGACTCGAACCTTACCATAAACCTTGGAAAATATCGTGAGGAGGAGGCCCAGGGAATTTATGCCACAGAGGGCATTACTGTTTCTGATGATGTGAAAATTACGATTCAAGACACTACTGATGATACGGAAAATAAATATATAGGTTTGTATTCTCCCGAAACAATTGAATTTAAAGGCAACTCGGAAACTACGGTGGATATAAACAATAGACATGACTATGTTTCGGCAATTGAAGCCAATGTTTTAAAGGTTTCGGAAGATGCCGTACTTGATATAAAGTCAAACAAAAAGGGCATTTCACATTCTGTAGCAAGCGGTTCAGGGTTTAAGCAGACAGGAGGCAGAGTGACTGTTAATGCGGCTGAAGAAGGCATCTATATGGATAACTTTGAATTCGGCGGCGGAAGCCTTAACGTAACATCAGAAAAAACTGCCCTGCACACAGCAGATACTCTTAAATTTACAGGCGGCACGGCAGAGCTTTTTGGCAAAGAAAAAGCCATAGATTCCGGCAATGCAAAGTTTGATTTTTCAGGCTTTAAAAATTATGCCATTTCGGCAGGAGAAAGTGCGGGAGTTGCCGAAAAGCTTTCCCAAGTTCCTGCCACAGCAGAAGAAATCGGTACACATAAATATTATAAAATTGAAAAAACAGCTGCGCCCGCCCAAGAGTATGACCTTTGGATTTCTGGAGTGCAGGTTACAAGCACAAACGCAGATGATGTTTTAAAAGACGGTACAGTTTCTTTTGATTTTGAATCAAGCACTTTAACCCTTAAGAACGCAAACATCACAGGAAAACACGTCAATAGATTCGGTGCATCAATATTCAGCAACCTTGAAAACCTTGTTATTAAGGTTGAAGGTAATAACACAATTGATTCACCAAAAGATGAAACTACCACAAGCTATAGAGGAATATATTCCTCAGGAAACTTAACCATTTGCGGAACAGGCAGCCTTGATATTGCCTTTGCCTCCGACTGGAACTATATCTATGGAATTGACTCGGTAGGGCTTTTAACTATTGAGGAAGATGTTTCAATTAAAATGAAAAACGTTGTTTCAGGGACTGCGGCTTATGGAATTAATGCAGAAGGCGGAATTAAAGCTTTGGGCAACTCAAAGCTGGATATTACATTAACCCGTGCAGCAAATGCTTCAACCGTAATTAAAGCAATTAACGCTTTGGGGGAATTTGAGGTTTTGGAAAACACCGAAATTACCCTTTCCACAGAGATGAACAATTCCTGGGGGATTTTTGTAAGTCTGGGCGGATCAAGCAGGCTTAATTACATTCAAAAAGGCGGAAAAGTGAACGTTAAGAGGGCTGATGTTGGTATTGAGGTTACAAACTTCGACTTTAGCGGCGGAACGCTTAACGTAGTTTCAAATGATAAAGCCCTGTGTGTGAACGGAAAGGATTCCGTTACTTCGTTTACAGGCGGAAATGCAGAATTTTTGGCAAAAACCGGCGTTGCAGTTTATGAATCTAAAGCAATCACCTTTAGCGACGTGGAGGTTAAAGGCGGCTCCTCCAGTGAAGCTGCACAGCCTATTGAGGCTCCAACAAGCGCAGCAGAATTTAAAGCATATCCATATTTTGCAGTAAACGCAAAAACAGCACCATCGGAATATAACCTTTGGTTGGGCGAAATTCAGGTAACGGAAGCAAATAAAGAGGACATTTTAACCGACAACCCGACCTCTGCAAAATTTGACCCAACAACAAATACCCTCACACTTAGCAACGCAGGCTTTTTTGACTTGGTCGGTGCGCTTAGAACAGTGGATGGGAAAGCGGAATATGTTGGTATTTATGCAGATATGCCAAACCTTATAATTAATCTTGAGAATGAAAACATTCTTGCTATGGCAAGCCCGACTACGGCTCTTACATGCGACTATGCCATTGCAATTGCAAGCACAGGCAATATCACCTTCACAGGAGGCGGAACAATACATGTGGATGTTCCGAAAGCAAATTTTGCTAAGGGCAGCGGCATGAACATGGGAATTTTTGCCGAAGGCAACCTTACATTCGGCAAAAACACAACTGTTAATGTGAACACAATGAGTGGCAACCCCGGCGATAAAGTAGGATTTGTTTATGGTGTTATATCTTACGGAAAATGCGTTGTTCAGGAAAGTGCAGAGCTTAATATAACAACCAGCACGATCGAAGACAGTTATAAAGAAAGTACATACTTCATAGGAGCCATGGCTAATGGTTTTGAAATTAAAGACAGCGCAGAAGTTCAGGTATATTCGTCATATGTCGGCATTGAGTCGGACAGCAAGCCTTATACTCAAAACGGCGGCACAGTGAGGATTACATCCGAATATGCAGGTCTTGCTGTGGAAGGCATGGAATTCACAGGAGGCAGTTTAATAGCTGATGGCGAAGAAGTGGGACTTTCTGTTGCATCTTCCTCCAAAAAATTTGAAATTTCTAACGGAATAATTGAGGCTACAGGAGGTTTGCAGGCGGTTTATTTGGGAGGCATTTTACCTGATACTTCAAAATATACCGATATGAAAATACTTGCGGGGGAAAGCAAAGATATCGCATCAGAAATTACTTCGCTTCCTAACACAGCAGACGGATATAAAATATATAAATATCTGAAAATATATTCTGAAAATTATGAGCCTGAAGAAAAATATAACCTTTGGATTGGTGAAACACAGGTTACAAACAAAAATGCAGCAAATGTTTTAGCAGGTACTGTGAATGATGGGAAAGTTAAGTTTGATGCCAAAACAAATACATTGACCCTTAGCGGAGTAAACATTACAGAAAAAGCCAACATGGGCGTATGGGCTTCTGTTTACAGCAAGCTTTCAGGGCTTAATATTAAACTTGAGGGTGAAAATACGGTTGGTGCACCGTTTGACGGCTCACTGGGTTATTCTGGGTATAACGGAATATATTCCGAGGGAACCCTCACATTTGTGGGCGAAGGAACCCTTAACCTTAACATTGCTCCGGAATGGACTTTTGCCTATGGAATTGGTTCCAAAGGGCTCTTAACTATTGGTGACAAGGTGACAATTAAAACAGACCACCAGGCAACAGCAGGCACCCATGAAGGAATTTTTGCCGAAGGCGGCTTAACAATTGGTGGCGATGCTAACATTAACCTTAAAATGTCGGGAGGCGGCACTATAGGTATCTGCGCTGCGGGAGACTTTAAGGTAACAGAAAATGCAAAGGTTGACATTGTTTCTGATTTGTATTGTTTCTATCAAACATCAACCAAGGGTGGCTTTGACTATGTTCAAGATGGTGGCGAGGTTAAGCTTTTATCAACCGGCAGCTACTGCATTTATGCGAAGAACTTCGATTTTAAAGACGGTAAAATGACGGCAGAAACCAATTATTGGTATGCATTATTCCTTTTGGGGGATAAAATATCCTTTAGCGGCGGCAGTGCGGAATTTTCGGGCAATCCTGCAATTAAGGCAAATAAAGACAGCCTTGCCACAATAGCTTTTGAAGGCGTAACAGTTAAAGCGGGCGACAGTGCAGAAAATGCAGCAGCTATTAAAGCGCCGACAAATAAGACAGAGCTTGAGGCTCATAAATATTACAAAATTGAAAAAACAACGGTTGAACCTGAAAAATACGATCTTTGGGTTGGCGGAATTCAGGTTACAAGTGAAAATGCAAGTGATGTCTTGGGCAACGGAAAAATTTCGTTTAATGAAAGCACAAAAACACTAACCCTTGACAATGCGGAAATTACAACATACTACAAGAAAGACATTGCCACGGGAAGTGGCCAAACAGATTCTTCCGGCTTTATGATATACAGCGGATTGGAGGATTTAACGGTTGAACTGGAGGGTACAAGCAAAATGCTTCCTTCCAATGTATCTGCAGGTGAATTAGATAATTGTTATGGTCTTTACTCTGAACATAATGTAACGATTAAAGGAAACGGCATCATTTCTGTTCCCTACATCACAACCGTTAAATTTGTGTGCGGCTTGGGAGCTTACGGAGATTTGACAATTGAGGAAAATGCGAAAATTTTGATTTCAATAGATCAGGACACGGGTACTGTTAATGAAATCATCAGCATCGGCGGCTCAAATATCACCCTCAAGGACAATGCTTATGTTCAAATTAGAACAATAATTAACGAGACTTTAGGCAATCAGGTGGAAAACATTGCTGTTTTTCCATCCGAAAAAATTGAGATTTTGGGCGATGCACAGCTTTTAGCGGGATCCTGTGGATACGGAATCTTCTGTGATGGACATGGTACAAAATATAAATACATCCAAAAGGGTGGAAGTGTGCAGATTGCCGCTAAAAAACAGGCCATTTCCGTAGATAACGTTATTCAGGAGGGTGGATATCTTCTTGCATCTTCCATAACAACAAATGCTATTTCGGCAGGAAGTGTTGAAATTTCCGATGGCACAGGCGAGTTGTATAGCCCAACAGGCACAATAGATTCAACAAATACTCCGGATTTCTCAAAATATAAAACACCGAAATTTACGGGCGGTGAGGACCCACAAACAGCTTCGGAGGTTGCTTCCTTTGATGCAACGTATGAATATTTCAAATATGAAAAGGCAAATACGCCCGGTACGAAATATACTTTAACGGTAAACGGCGGCACAGGCAGCGGCGAATTTGAAAAAGATGAGATTGTAATGATCGAGGCAAATGCAGCAGAAACAGGCAAGCAGTTTAAGGAATGGATCGGTCTTGACAGTGTAGAATTTGTTGAGGGCACAAGCAAAACAAGCGTAACAGCAAAATTTAAAATGCCTGCCGAAGCGGTTGCGGCAACAGCAACTTATGAAGATGTTATTTCCGGTGAAAAGTATACTGTTACAGCATACGGCCTTTATGGAGATACAATGATAATTACTCCGGGAACAACGTATAAGGCTGATTATGCCAAAGATGAGAGAGTAGCTCTCCAGATTGGTAAGAGAAGTGGATATACATTAAAAGACCTTACACTTGTGGGAATAAGTGAAAGCGACTTAACTTGGACTGCAAAAAATGAAGAAATCAACGACAGAGGCATTAGCTTTACTATGCCTGACCACAGCGTAACCATAACTGTAAACTGGACGAAAATTAACTCCGGTTCTTCCGGCGGCGGTGGCAGCAGCGCAACAAAATATGCTGTAACCGTTTCTTCCGCAGACAATGGCAAAGTTACGCTTGATAAGACAAGCGCGGCGAAGGGCAGTGTTGTAACTATTACAACGAAGGCAAACGATGGCTATGCACTTGGCATAATCAAAGCAACCGACAAAGACGGCAAGGAAATCAAGCTGATCGATAAGGGCGATGGCAAATACACCTTTACGATGCCGGCATCTAAGGTGGAAGTAAAGGCTGCATTTAAGCAGAACGCATCCAAACCCGACCAGCCCGCAGAGGAAACAAAGACAGTCGTAGTAATGCAGATTGGCAGCAAGACAATGTTCGTAAACGGCAAGGCTTACGAAAAGGACGTTGCACCTGTTATCATGAACGACAGAACCTTGGTTCCGATCAGATTCGTAACAGAATCTCTGGGTGGTAAGGTTGCTTGGAATGAAAAGGAAAAAGAGGTCGTACTGACTATTGATGGCAAGGAAATTAAGATGACAATCGGCAAAGTACTTGAAAAATACGGTGTCGCTCCCGTTATCCTCAATGATCGTACCTATATGCCTGTTCGTTTCGTAGCAGATGAGCTTGGTGCAACAACGACTTGGGATGCAGTAAGCAAAATGGTAACGGTTACAAAAATCGAAAAGTAAATTAAAAAGATAACTGGTAAGTAAGATTAGGCGTTCATCGGAAATGGTGAGCGCCTTTTTTCATCCAATATAGTCATGATATGTGATTATTTTGCACTGCTAATAAATATAAATGTGATATATAATAAAGAGCAAGAAAAATTTCTATTCTAAAATTATTTTCGTTTCCCCTTTTGGTATATCTACAGTACGAGAAAATACCTAACCTTTAAAAATTGAATATAAAATCTTGCAGACAACATTGGAGAGAAACTTCTGTTCAGCCACAGTCCGAGTGTGATTATAACCGCCGCAGGCAATGGGAGCAGGCCGTCAAACGGGGGCAGGTGAAATTCCTATGGGCATTTTGCCATCTGCAAGAGCGGGAAAGGAATATATGCTTTCAAAGAATTGTAGCAATTCAGGAAACCTTTCTGTAAAATAATATAATATTGCAATCAGGAACATTGACACAGCAAATCCTCTATGATACTCTAAAGGTACAAGCATTGTTAGGTATCGAGGCATTCGCTGAGAGATGTTGTTTAAGGATGATGAGCGTTATTATTTTATGTCTATACGGCATAAGGTAATAGCGCTTTTTTTATTTTACAGTTTTTTAATCAGGAGGGATTTTAAGCGTGAACAGTTTAAGATGCCTTCCTTTTTTATTTGGGTCAAAAGGCAGATGCCTTTGATAGTAGAAAAAATATTATGTTACAGAAAGGTGGAAAAAGAAATGGAAGAAAGAGTATTTGCGGATGAATTCAGGAAAGGCTTCTGGCAGGAGGAGGATTTTCTTGCATTCCTTGAACGGCGAGAAGAAAATTCCGAATGGGGAAAGGTGAAAAGCAATGAAATCAGATTTTATCCTATCGAAGAGGGACATCAGATTTCTGCTATGCTTGAGGAAAAACTGAGAGAAACAGGCAAGGCAAATGTATTTGAGGATACACTGGAGCATACGCGGTTGATTCTGAAGGTCAAGGAGGACTTGTACCCGGTTCGCAGCTGTGCGATTAAGACAATTCTGGAGCGTGCCAGAATATCCGGCAATGCATTGAATAAGGTGCAGAAAGCGGAGCTGGCACAGATTCTGAATTATTGCATGGGTGTAGCCGGTGGAGATGCACTCCTGCGTTTCTGTGAGGATAAAATTTCCGCTGTTCATGGTGGAGACGCTTCGGATTATGCTGTCTTGGAGACACCGGAGCTGTTCCGCAGAACGGTAGAATATTTACAGGATAATTTCTCGGGATATACCTTTGCAGGGGCATCCTATGACCATTCTATCGCTACAGCCGTATGGTCTTTGGAGAATCAGGATAGCTTGTTGCAGGAGTATCGTGAAAGCTTACAGAAACACGGCTTACCCAATCAGGAGATTCAGTTGGGGCTTCGGCTGACAACATCCGATACCGGGCAGAGTGGCGCAAATTTGTACCCTATGATTTTTTTCGGCTCTGAAGCGAGAAATATTCCTTTAGGCAGTGCTTTGAAATTGCAGCATAAAAATAAGGCTGACCTTGCAAAATTCGATGAGCAGCTGAATCTACTTTATGCACAGTATAGCAAGGCTTTGGGTAATATGCAGTCCTTAATGGATGTATATGTGCTGTATCCAATCAATGCGATGCTCGGTGTAATGAAACGTGTTGGCGTACCGAAAAGGTATGCAATGGAAGTTTCGGAGGATTTTCGGATTCAGAACGGAAATGCACCATGCAGCGTATATGAGGTATATTTACAGATTGCAGAGGTTATTTATCTGATGCAGTGTGAAGGCATTGACGGCTCCAAAATCGTACAGATGGAGGAGAATATCGCAAGAGCCGTTCATCTGCGCTGGAAGGACTACGACATTGCAGGAGAGTATCATTGGTAAAGGGGGAAAATTCATGGGATTAAATTTGAATTATACAGCAGATGTGCTTGTCAGTACAGAAGATATGCAGGAAGAAACATGGCTGCAATACCGCAGAAATGGAATCGGCGGCAGTGATGCAGCTGCCGTTATCGGTCTTTCGCCGTATAAAACAGCGAGAGATGTATACTTTGAGAAACTTGGCAGAGAACCAGAGGATAATAATACGTCCGGATGGGTAGCTATGGAGGTCGGTAAACGACTGGAGGATTTAGTAGCTGCTATTTTTGCGAAGAAAACAGGTTTTCGCATCTGGCAGGAGAAGGTAATGTACCGACATCCGTTATTCCCGTTTATGCTGGCGGACGTAGACTACTTTTTTGAAACATCCGATGGTACGGTTGGTATTTTAGAGTGTAAGACGGCTAATATCCATACAAAGGAGAAATGGGAGAATGATGCTGTTCCGTATCATTATGAGGTACAGTGCAGACATTATATGGCTGTAAAGAATCTGGATATTGCTTATTGCGCGTGTTTATTCGGGAACTCGGAAAATGATTTTGTCTTTCGCAGAATCGACAGAGATTTAGATTTTGAGGAAAATCTGATTTTACAGGAGGAATCTTTTTGGACGGAGTATGTGGAACCCAGAATTGAGCCTGCCTTAGGTGGCGACGGAGATCTGGTATTAGCAAGCTTAAAACGCTATCAGATGCAGAGAAACAATCCTGATGAGGTTTTGATTGAGAGTGATTATGGAGAGGCGTTAGAGCTGATTTATCGTATGAAAAGTGAAAAGGCTGCGATTGACAGTAATTCCAGAAAGCTGGAGCAGAAAATCAAAACGGCGTATGCGAAATTTGCGGAAATGCTTGGAAATGCAACAAAAGGATTATGTGTTGCCGCAGATGGCAGTGAATATCATATCAGCTATAAGCCAATGCAGCGCACCGGCATTACCAAGGATAATCTGCAGAAAATGAAACTAAACGATAGCAAGCTTTATGAAAAATATGCGACAACGACAGAAAGCAGGGTATTTCAGGTAAAAAAGATTGTAAAATAAAGGGAGCTGATAAAACAGTGGAGCAAAAGGAAATGACTTGGAACAATCAGAATTGTGCAGAGAAAGGAGCAAAAATAACCTTACTTGCACTTTATGAGAAAACCATATATCAGAATGAAAAGAATGGATTTTGTATCTTTAGAATGGCCAGCGAAGACACCGGGATACCGAAAGAGCTTGGGTATGGCAGAGATCACAAAATCCATTTTTCTGTAATCGGGTATTATCTGCCTGCAATCCGTAATAGTATGCTTGCCTTAACAGGTGCATGGGAGAACAGCAGATATGGTCTGCAATTTCATGTAGACAGCTATACCGAGGTATTACCAAAAACAAAAAGCGGTATTGCAGCATATCTTTCCTCTGGTTTAATCAAGGGCATTGGGAAAGCAACGGCGGATTTAATTGTAGCAAGGTTCGGGACAGATACACTGGATGTGATTGAGAAGGAGCCCAAGCGTCTTCTGGAAATAAAGCGTATTTCCGAAAAGCGTCTGGAACAGATTCTGGATTCCTATGCAGGCAGTAAAAGCATGCAGGAGATTATGACGTTTCTGGGAGCCTATGGCGTAACGCTGAATAAAGCAAAGAAAATACAGGAGCATTTCGGGAGCCGCTCGGTAGATGTGATACAGCATTCGCCGTATTTGCTTTGCGAAATTTCCGGTTTTGGCTTTAAAACGGTGGATCAGATTGCGAGAAATATCAATTTTTTACCTGCGGATCCGCTGCGGTTGGAAAATGGGATACTTTTTATTCTGGAAGAAGCAAAAGACGGTGGGGATTTATTTCTTATGCAGGATATTCTGCTGGAACAGGCTTATGTATTGCTTTCTGAAGCGGTGCCGAAAGGCGAGGTAACAGAAACTATGATAAAAAATACGTTTTCGGATTTATGTGCTTACGGAAAGCTCTATGTAGATGGAGAACGGATTTATTTACCGCAGTTCTTCCATTTTGAGGAGCAGACAGCAAAAATAACAGCAAAGCTGTTAAGTGCGAAAAAGAGACATAGTGCAAAATTGGAGCAGCATCTGAAGGAAGTGCAGAAGGAAAATGGTGTTTTGCTTTCTGAGAAGCAGGCAGAGGCAGTTCGGATGTGTATGGAGAATCGTTTTTCTATCATTACAGGCGGACCGGGTACCGGGAAAACAACGGTACTGAAAAGTATCCTTGCAGTCTATCAACGGCTGCACCCGGGAAAAGATATCCTACTGGCAGCGCCTACAGGCAGAGCAGCCAGAAAAATGGCGGAGAGTACAGGCTTTCCATATGCGTCTACGCTGCATGCAGCCTTAAACCTTACTTCTGATACCGCTGATTATGAGGAGGTTATTATCCCCGCGGATTTTGTTGTAGTGGATGAAGCATCTATGGTTGATATGCGCTTGGCGTATTATCTGTTACATAGCTTAGGTACAGGAACAAAGGTGCTGTTCGTAGGGGATGCGAATCAGCTGCCGTCCGTAGGCGCAGGCAATGTACTGAATGAAATGATTGCAAGTGGGATTGTGCCTGTGACGGTTTTGGATATGGTATTCCGCCAGAAGAATACCAGCCGGATTCCGTTAAATGCACAAAGCATTCAGATGGGAGAAACCAAGCTGTTATACGGGGATGATTTTCAATTTCTGCCTGCGGAAAATGCAGCGGAAGCGGCTGAGATTATAAAATCCGAATTTCTGAAACAGACTTCGATTTACGGCGTAGAGCATACACAGGTTTTAACACCGTTCCGTGTGAAAAGTGATGCAGGCGCTGTAATGCTGAACCTTGCATTGCAGGATATGATCAATCCTTCGGTGAATAAGCGTCTGGAAATCAGTTCCGGGAATCGAACGATTCGATATCGGGATAAGGTAATGCAGACGAAGAATATGGAAACGGTCAGCAATGGGGATATTGGCTTTGTGTCTATGGTAGATAAGGATGCCGATTTTCCTGTAACCGTTACATTTTCTGATAACAGAATAAAAGAGTACAGTATGGACGAATTAGGTAGTATTGATTTGGCGTATGCAACAACAATTCATAAAAGTCAGGGGAGCGAGTTTGACTGTGTTATTATCCCGGTGCTTTCTATGTTTTATGTAATGCTGCAAAGAGCCTTAATTTATACTGCAATTACCAGGGCAAAGAAAAAAGTGATTTTAGTGGGACAGAAACGTGCATTATTTACCGCTGTGCATCGCAATGATACCATTCAGCGAAACACAATACTGTCAAAACGAATCAGGGATGTATTTGAAAAGATGAAGCAGAAAGAACAGAAGGCTGTAAAACAGGAAGAAGTTGAGCAGCTGACACTTTAGGAAAGAGCTGAGTGATTGGGTAACTGATGACTCAGCTTTTTTATTAACAGGCAGAAAGGAGCAGAATTACAATGAACGAAGCAGTAGTAAACAATATGTCCATCATCAATGGGCTGAATAAGGTAGATGGCTTTGACCCTTCGGCTTTTTTAAGACGGCTGACAGGGGAGAATGGCGAGGAGCAGTTTTATTTAGATGTAAAGTATAGAAAACTCTGGTTTCGACTGATGCACCCGGAAGGGAAGATTACAAAGCGTATTATAAAGCTGGAGAATGAGTTTGCTATTATCGAAAGCAGGGTATATCTGAATCGCAATGATGCGGAGGATGCGTATATTTCCTGTGCATTCGCCCAGCGTTGGCGCAAAGAGGATGATGCGTATGGTCTAAAATATGTAGAGACTGCTGAAACGGCGGCTGTCGGCAGAGCATTGGCAGATGCAGGCTTTGGCATCCAGTTCTCCGAACCGGGAGAGGAACAGGACAGAAGTCTTGTGGATGCACCTGTGACAATTCCGGACAGCGGTTTATCAGAAGAAATGGGGCAGGATGAACTGGAGGAAGAACTGCTGGATGAAATGCCACAGGCCGCTGAAATGCAAAAGAAAGCATCGGAACAGAAGAAAGCGGAGTGGGACGCATCTATGCCTGTAGAGGAACTGATGCAGAAAATGAACTTGGAGGATGCTAAGAACTACCTGATTCCGATTGGTACATATAAAGGGAAAACACTGGGCGAGCTTTGCGTAGAAAAGCCTGGTGCAATCAATTGGTACGTCGAGTCTTATCACGGAAAAAATAATGTGCTCCGCGCAGGCGCAAAACTGCTGCTTGCGGCAGTTGAAAAATAGGAGGCGAATAGATGCGTGATTATCCATTTACCATTTTAGATGTTGCGGGGATATTAAACTTAAAGGTTCGCCGCCGACAGCCCACCAATATGGACGTGGATTGTCCTTTTTGCGGACATAAGAAAGGCAAAATGAACCTTAATTTTGCCAAGAATGTATTCCGTTGCAATTATTGCGGAGAAAGCGGTGGAATGATAGAGCTTTACAGCAAGGTCTTTCAGATCAGCAATGCACAGGCGTTTGCAGAGATCTGCGAGATTTTACATGATAACAAAAAAGCGGATGCGCTGCCAAAGCCGATATATACGCCTGATATGGAGCAGATACCGAAAGCGGACTCGGAAACACGGCATCAGACCTATTCCATGCTGCTTTCACAGCTGATTTTATCAAAAGACCATCAGAAAAATCTTATGGAACGAGGTCTGGATGCAGAGCAGATTGTGAAATATGGCTATAAAAGCACGCCTGCTTTTGGCTTTCATAAAATCGTATCTGCGATTATGGCAAGAGAGTGTGTGCTGGAAGGTGTACCAGGGTTTTATACGAAAAAGAATAATACCTATGGCATTAACTTCAATAAGCACGCCTCCGGGATTCTGATTCCGATACGTTCTATGGACAGAAGGATAGAGGGATTCCAGATTCGCTTGGACCGACCGATAGAGGATAAAAAGTATATCTGGTTTTCTAGCTCCAACCAATTTCGTGGTACATCTGTAGGTGGGCCGGTGCATTTCATTGGTAATCCGGCGGATAAAACAGTTTATGTAACAGAAGGCGCATTAAAAGCTGATATTGCACATGCCTTCTGCAAGAAAACCTTTGTTGCGCTGGCAGGCGTAAGCCATTACAGAGCATTAGAACCGATTTTTGCACAGCTAAAGCGTAACGGCGTAGTGAATATCGTAGAAGCCTATGACATGGATAAGTACACAAACCCGCATGTGGAAAAAAGCTGTATGCAGATGATGGAAATGGCAAATGCGTATGAATTTTCCGTCCATCGGTTATGCTGGGATAAGAAATACAAAGGGATTGATGACTGGTTAGCATCGAGAAAGAAAAGGAATTAAGCAGGATTGGAGCCTGTGAATTTGCAGGTTCCAGATGAAGAAAATTAGTGATGAGATACTTAATACTATATACAGGATGATGTCTGTTCGTTAATGCATAAAAAAATTAAGAAAGTCGTTTTTTAGTAATTTCTGATTACTGGAAAACGACTTTTTTTATTTTGCGCAAAAAATTATGAATAAAGTTTGGTTTTTGAGAGCAGCTTTTGGCTTGTATTAAGTAGAAGGAAAGAATTTCATATAACAAAACTTCAATTAGAAGGAGGTGAACCAAATGAATTTACTTCCTTCTGAGGTTAGCCTGCAGATGCGCTTTGATGCCTTTTGTAAAAAGGTTATAACGTATACAAATTATAAACTGTTACGCGAAGGACAGAAAAGGCGAGAGCAGGGCTATGTATTTTCTGATTTTGAGGAGGGTGAGTTGGAACAATATTATTATACTTACGATACATATCCGGCATTGGCGTTAAAGATAGAACTGGAGCATATCAGGGTATTTATCGAAAATGAAATGCTGTATCAGGCATTGCTTTTATTACCGAAGAAAAGATTGGAAATTATAATTCTTAGTTTTTTTGCGGATATGACGGATAAGGAGATTGGAAAAACCATCCTGATGCCGAAAAGCTCTGTGCAGTATAACCGAAATGTAGCGTTGCAGTATATCAGGAAGATGATGGAGGTGCATACAGAGGTAAATGAGAAACAGAAAAAACCAAAATGAACTTTTCAGCCAGAATGTAAGAAAAAGCATTTTTGGCAGCAAACAGAAACTAAAGACAAAAACGATACTTCTGGCTGTGTCGGGAGATACAGAAGCTTTGATGGAAGTGGTTGATACTTATAAGCCATATATAGAAAAGCTTTCTATGCGCGTTGTAATGGATGAGAATGGACATTGCAGAGAAATGGTAGATGAAACAGTGAAAAGAAGTCTGGAAGTTGGATTGATTGCAGCAATTATGAAATTTCATCCGTATATCTGAAAAAGCGCAGACACGATAAAAAAATTCGTTTCTTTTAGTAATATTGTACCTTGAAAATTGAATCATCAAATTCCGGAATTGGGCATATGAAAACCCGAAAGGGAAAGCCGTAGGGAGAGATTGCGCCAGGACCATAGCAATATGCGAGCGAGAAACATCTGCTCCTTTATCCTACTTATGGCAAAGATAGGATTGCGATGACCTTTCATATACCCAAGCCACCGTCAGGAAGTGTAAGACTACTGATGTATGTATAATGAAAAGCAGACCTTCTGAGAATATCGACAAGAATGGAGAATAGATTGACGTTTTTTGGGGGGGAGTGGTTTGTGCCGACATTCCGGAATGATTTATATAGCCGGACAGACAAAAATAAATCTTTCTTTTCATACGTTGAACAAAGGGGGGATAATTATGAAACAAGCAAAACCTATCGTTCATTGTATCTATACAGAATCCAATAAGTCCTTAACACAACTTTTGGATGAATATTTCAGAGCATATCTTTCATGTTCGCTTGAAATGACTAACAAAGCTATGTTACCATATTTAAAGTGACTGGTCGCTTATTTCAAGGAGGAATATGATGTATTTAGAAATAAGCAACCCCATGGATTATCATGTTGCATTGTATATTCGTTTATCAAAAGAAGATGAAAGCGAAGGGCCGTCTGAAAGTGTTACAAATCAGAAATCGCTGCTGAATGAATTTGTGCAGCAGCATCGTTTATCTGTTTACGATACTTACATTGATGACGGTTGGAGCGGAACCAGTTTCAATCGACCCGCGTTTCAGCGTATGATTGGTGATATTGAAACAAAAAAGGTCAATATGGTCATCACAAAGGATTTATCACGCTTGGGGAGAGACTATATTATGACGGGGCATTATATGGAGCGGTATTTTCCGGAGAAAAGAGTCCGTTATATCTCCCTCCTGGATGGCATTGATACCGGCATAGAATCCACCGCAAATGATATTACACCCTTTCGTGCGATTATGAATGACATGTATGCAAAGGATATATCCAAAAAAATTAAAAGCGTAAAGCATGATAAACAGCAGAAGGGGCAGTTCATTGGCGGAAAACCTGTGTATGGCTATAAGATGCATCCGACTGAAAAAAATAAAATTGTAATTGATGAGGCGGTTGCACCTATCGTTCGCCGCATATTTGCAATGGCTCTGACCGGCATGAGCTGCCGCAGGATTGCAATGGTGCTGAATGAAGAAGGAATTCCGACACCTGCAACCTATTGCGGCTGGCAAAGGCGGCAAAAAGGCCCGTATAGCGGTCTCTGGTCCAGCGAGCGTATTTCGGATATGCTGAAGAACGAAACCTACATAGGAAATATGGTACAGGGTAAGTCGGTTAAAATCAGTTACAAGTCACAGAAATGCATCAAACAGGAACAAAGCAAATGGATTGTCGTTGAAAACACACATGAACCTCTTGTTGATAAAGAAACCTTCCATAAAGTAAGGCAATTATTAAACAGCAGAAAATATACCCGCAGCAGAAAATATGATTTCCTGTTAAAAGGGCTGATTTTCTGTCATGAATGTGGATATCCGCTTGCGGTCATCAACCGTAAGACGACAACAGGAGAGGACAGACTATTCTTTGTTTGCCGCACTTATCAGCGATTTACAAAAGCAGGGGTCTGTACCTGCCACTGCATAAAGGAACAGGTTGTTACAGACGCAGTGATTGAAAAAGTACGTGAAATCTGTCAGGCATATCTGCATCCGCATCGTTTGCAGACGATTGCCAAAGAAACGATACAAACGGATAAAAAGGAACTGAAGCAGGAATATGCCATACATGCAGTGCGTAATAAAATCAGCAATCTGACAAACAATCTGGATAAGATGTATATGGATCGCCTTAGTGGCTTACTTACGGAAACAGACTTTGAGCGGATGTATCAACGAATGAAAATAGAACGTACCACTTTAGAAGAAAAATTAAAAGAGTTAGAGCGATTAAAGGAAAGTCCCATCAGTTCCGATACTTTGTCAAAAGAACTGGTGCAGCGTTTTTTACAATCTGCATATACCAGCAGAGAATTACTTGTCAGTTTAATTGAAAGAATTGAGTTAACCGAAACAAAACAGATTATTATTAAATTCCGCTTCCCCGAGCTGGAAGCGATTTCTTAAAGCACTTTATTTACAATAGATGTGGCGGTATACATAGGAACGGGAGATACCGAGCCGTCCGGCGATTTCCTGCTGTGTCAGTTCCTCCTGTCCCCACAGACCATAGCGAAAAATGACAACAATCTGCTCTCGTTTACTGAGACGTTCCTGTACTGCGTGCAGCATTTTTTCCGATTCGATGGCAAGATGCAGCTGTTCCGCAAAATCAGGTGTTTCGCTGTTGATGACATCCAGCATGACGATTTCGTTGCCGTCCCGATCGGTGCCAATCGGTTCATAAAGTGAAATATCGTTTTGAAATTTCTTGGAAAACCGCAGGGACATCAGGATTTCATTTGCTATTCTCCCCCCAATGCGTTTTTGATGCACTAAGGGGATTAGTTTTTCCCAGGCGGTCATCCTCCGTATCGTCATCTTCGTAGTCTACATCAGAAAATGCCACCAATTCCTCGTTTTCGTCCTCGTCGTCTGTATTATCAGAAGCAACAGAAGCGATTTCCGGGTATTCGATTTCATCGTCCTGCACACCAAACAGAACCACATGAGCGTTGACTCCGTCCCAGATAACCTTACGCACGATGGTGCGGATGGCTGCTCGTTTCTGCTCTATGGTCATTTCATCAATGCCATCCTTAAAGACAGTCAGCAGCTGACGCATCAAGTCAAACTCAATATCGCTGAGAGCATGCTGTGTGGTCAGACCCTCCAGCTCCTGAATACGTTTTTCAAGGGACTGGTATTCCTCGTTCAACTGCTCAATTCGTTTGGTTACATGAGCCTTGGCAGGGCTGTCACCCATATCTACAAGGGAGTCTACCAGAGAATTGATTTTCTTCTCGGTTTCTGCCTTTTCCTTTCTCATTTCATCAAGTCGCTGCTCATAGTCCATGCGATTGCCGGTATAGAATCTACGGCTCTGTTCCAACTGTGCAATGAAAGTATCCTTATCCTCCGCAAGCATTTTAATCTGCTCGACCACAGCCATATCCAATGTATTGCCATTTGCATTTTTACTGTTGCACACAGAACGCTGGCTGCGCTCCTTCATTTTGCAAACATAGGTGTAAATCACCTTTCCATCCGCAGTTTTTCGCTTGCTCATTTTCGGATACATACGCTCACCGCAGCTACAGAATAGCAAGCCAGTCAGAAGCGCTTCATTACTGCGTGGCTTTCTAAAGGATTTGGATTTATTGCGTTCCAAAGATTCTTGAATCTGTACCCACACTTTACCCGGAATCAGTCCCGGATGCTTGCCAACAGATACAATCCATTCACTTGCAGGAAGGTACTTTGTAGCTCTGCCTTTCTCTTGATCGGTGCGGTTGTAAGCCATAATACCGTGCTTGTTGTCAAAGGCATCTTTCTCCGAGAACAGGTCTGTGTCATTCTGAATGAAGAAATTATAAGCATCTTCATCCGCAATCATATAAACCGGATTCTGTAAAATGGCTTTGATGGAAAAACGGGTAAAGTAATTGTTGTTCTTCGTCTTGATACCCTGTTTAATCAAAGCAGCTTCGGTTAAGGTCAGAGAATCCGTTTCTATATATAAGTCATAAATCATTCTGACAATATCAGCTTCTTCAGGAATCAGTTTCAGCTTGCAGGCTTTCTTAGACTTGCCATCAATGGTAATACTCTTGACTGCTTCGGAAGCATAGCCTGTAGGTGTTGTACCACCAAGCCAACGACCTGTCTTTGCCAGTTCGTGCATATTGTCACGAATACGTTCTGCAATGGTTTCACGCTCCAGCTGAGAGAACACAGATGCGATATACATCATAGCTCGTCCCATAGGAGTGCTTGTATCGAACTGCTCTTTAATAGAAACAAAAGAAATATCAAGACGAGCCAGTTCTTCAATCAGGCTGGCAAAGTCACTGATGTTTCTGCTGATACGGTCAAGACGGTAAACTATGATAGCCTTAAACTTACGTTTCTTGGCTGCATCCATCATTATCTTAAAATCCGGACGATTCAGATTACCACCAGAAAAGCCCTCATCTTCATATACAGCAACTTTATCTACAGCGGTATCACCATAATGTACACGAACATATTCTTTGCATAGTTCTACCTGATTGCCGATACTTTCACCTTTTCCGGTAAATTTAGATTTACGGGAATAGATAGCTATGATGTCATCATTTTTCCGCATTTCATACCCTCCTTATCTTGATATGTGATGTGCCTTGTGGTATTATAACATAGCGTAGCAATAAAGTAAACAGATTGGAGGTATTTCTATGAAGTCAATCTTTGAAGAAATGGGCGGAACCTATACACTTGGCGAAGATGAAATGTATTATCCAGATTTGGAACTGCCGGTTGATGAAGAACCCCACTATGGAAAGTATGGTCGTATGCGTAAAGCCTACATAAAAGAGCATCGCCCTTGGCTGTACGCAGAGCTTTTGTTCGGAGGGAAACTGGTATCTCACTTAAATAGCATTGATGATACAGCTCATCAGAGAATGGAACTGCTGATCCAACAAATACAGGAGCAGCAAGGCGTAAATGAGGAATTAAAATCTCGTGATCAGATGGGTTGGGTAGGTGCTTGTAATAATATCCGCAATGCTGCGGAAGAAATCGTCTTAAATGAATTGATATATTGTTAAAAATGAAGGCCATCACGGTTCTCTATTTGAGAACCAGTGATGGTCTTTATCTTAATGCGAATTTAATGCCATAACCGGCACGCTAATACCCATTTTATGGTTGAAATGCAATAATACAATTAAGAAAACGAACGTTGGAGGTGTTGAGATGGGGAAACTGGAACGTAAATTATCCTCCTCTCAGATGATTATTCTCGGTTTTGCCGCTGTCATATTGTTGGGTGCGCTGCTTCTGATGCTGCCGGTATCCAGTAAAAGTGGAGAGATTACACCGTTTCTGGATTGTCTGCTGACATCGACTTCGGCGGTTTGTGTGACCGGACTTGTGGTTTATGATACGGCGGCACATTGGACAGTGTTTGGGCAGGCAATCATTATTGTGTTAATTCAAATCGGCGGCATGGGCGTTATCACAGTAGCTGCTGCGATTACAATGGCAGCAGGAAAGAAAATCTCCTTGATGCAAAGAAGCACAATGCAGGATGCAATTTCCGCACCGCAGGTTGGCGGCATTGTCCGATTCACTGGTTTCATCTTGAAAGGCATCGTAATTATTGAGCTTTTGGGCGCAGCGATTATGGCTCCTGTGTTCATCGGGGATTACGGATTTGGCGAAGGTCTTTGGATGGCAGTATTTCACTCTATCTCAGCCTTCTGTAATGCCGGTTTTGACATTGTAAATGATGGTATTCTGTTTAATTCTTTGATGGGATATGCTGCGAATCCAATTATCAATCTGGCAATCATGCTACTGATTATCATCGGCGGACTTGGATTTTTGACTTGGAGCGATATTTGCACCAACGGCATCGACATAAAGCGATACCATATGCAAAGCAAAGTTATCCTTACTGTTACCTCAGGATTGATACTGGTTCCAACAGTCTACTTCTTCTTTTTCGAACTGGTACATCTTCCGTTTGCAGAACGCTTTTGGGGAGCCTTGTTCCAAGCCGTTACGCCGAGAACAGCAGGCTTTAACACCGTGGACTTGAATGCAATGAGTGAAACTGGACAGATGATTACATCATTGTTGATGATCATCGGCGGTGCGCCCGGTTCTACGGCAGGAGGTATGAAAGTTACTACCTTTGCAGTAATGATATCTGTCGCAGCGGCAGTCTTTCAAAAACGTCAGAATGGTTGTTTCTTCGGGCGACGCATCGATGATGATACCGTAAAAAATGCGGCAACGGTGTTCTTTATGTATATTTCGTTATTTCTTCTTGGTGGAATAGCAATCAGTAAACTGGAAAATCTTCCGCTTGTAACTTGCCTGTATGAAAGTGCATCGGCGGTTGGCACAGTCGGGTTGACACTGGGTATCACACCGGAACTTGGAGCTATAAGCAAACTGATTCTGATTGCACAGATGTACATTGGCAGAGTTGGTGGGCTGACGCTGATCTTCGCTATACTGCCAGCAACAAAAAACACATTATCAAAACTCCCTGTCGAGAAAATCTCGGTAGGTTAAGAACAAGGAGGTTCTGTTATGAAATCGGTATTATTGATTGGTCTTGGACGATTTGGCAAGTTTATTGCTATGAAGCTGCACACTATGGGACATCAGGTTATGGCAGTAGATACCAGTGAGGAACGTGTAAATGCACTGCTTCCTTATGTTACCAATGCACAGATTGGGGACAGCACCAATGAAGAATTCCTCGCTTCTCTGGGTATTGGCAATTACGATTCCTGTATTGTTGCCATTGGAGATAACTTCCAAAACTCTTTGGAAACCGCTTATCTGCTGAAAGAATTGGGTGCTAAAAAGGTTATTGCCCGTGCATCTCGTGGGATACAGGAAAAGTTTCTGCTACGTAATGGCGCAGATGAAGTGGTCTACCCTGAAAAGCAGTTGGCTGCATGGACAGCGATCCGTTGTTCCTCTGATAATATCTTGGAGTACTTTGAACTGGATAACGAATACGCTATTTTTGAATTGGAAATCCCACATGAGTGGAATGGAAAACCCATTGCACAGTTAGACATTCGTAAAAAGTTTGGCATCAATATCCTTGGTATCCGTGAGAACGGAAGATTAAATATGAGCATTACGCCGGATACCGTGCTTGGTCGAAATAAATCAATTCTTGTGTTAGGACAGGAAAAAGCCGTCCACAAGTGCTTCTGCATATAATCAATCCTTTTTTAATCAGGCTAAGGAAGTGTTCTTGATGAAGGATCTATTTTTAATACTAATTCTGTTGGCAACTTTTGCATTTGGATACTATGTTGTTGTAAGATTCGGAGATTTCATTGAAGAAAACCAACGCCTAATCGCCGAAGGTAATCGAAATAGCCAATGCAAGATTCATATTGCAGCAGAAACCCCGATGCTGTTGAATTCCATTGCATCTGCATTAGAGAGCTGTTCTGAATCTGCTCCTCATGTTGAGTTCTTTCTCAGTAGCGGACAAATCAATCATCTCTTAGATAAGCTAATAAACGAACGTATCGACATTCTTCTTCTGGCAGATGACAGCACAGAACCTTTGGGGCAACAATATGCTTCTGTTCGGATTCCATACGAAAAGACAAAGATGCTGGTAACCACGCTTGGTCTAACAGTTGAAAATCCGGATGAGGAAAAATGGATTCGTGTTGTTTGGAAAAAGAGTTTGAAATCAAAAAATCGTGACCGAGTAATTACAGCATTGGAAATGGAACATTGTAGACTAAAATGCGGATATGCTGACTATTTAGACTGAACGTTCACATTTTCGGGGTAGAAATCAGGACTTTTGTATGGTAGAATCTATTACAAAGTTGGAGGTGAGGATAATGAACAAACTAAATAACATTAACAGCAAGCAGGATCATATCCTCGCCTGTCTGTCGTCGGCACCGTCCAATGCAAAGATCATTCGTTCCGCCGCAAGAATGGCAAAAGCCTTTGACAGTCAGTTTACAGCATTATTCGTTGAAACACCGGATTTTGCAGTGGCTACCGACGAAAACAAAAAGCGATTAGAGGAAAACCGCAAGTTGGCTGAACAGCTTGGAGCGACTATCGAAACGGTATATGGCGACGATATTCCGTACCAAATCGCAGAGTTTGCCCGCATCTCCGGTATTACTCGAATTGTTTTGGGCCAAAGCTCCGCTATCCAAAAGCATCTGTTTGGAAAACCGACATTAACACAACTTCTGTTGTCCTATGTACCAGAGCTGGATATTCATATCATTCCAGATAAAGCAGCAGATACGACCTATCATCCCAAAAAGGCGAGGAAATACCATCACGAGCAAATCATAAAAAACACTGTAAAGAGCGCTCTGATTCTGTTTGCGGCAACATTACTCAGTTTGTTGTTTCACGAGATAGGCTTTACCGATGCAAATATGATAATGGTGTATATTCTTGGTGTGTTGTTGACATCTATTGCCACATCCCATCAGATATACAGCTTGATTTCATCCATAGTCAGTGTATTTATCTTTAATTATCTGTTTACAGCACCTCGATTCTCGCTCGCAGCTTACGATACCGGTTATCCGGTAACATTCGTAGTTATGTTTTTAACGGCGTACATCACAGGTACATTTGCCATTCGATATAAAGAACAGGCACGACAATCAGAGAAAATCGCCAAACGAACAAAGGTACTTTTTGATACAGATCAGCTTTTGTCTAAGGCAGAAAACAAATTAGCCATTCTGCAAACTGCCGGACAGCAGATCAACAAGCTGCTCGGACGAAGTATAGTCATTTTTGACCACGAGGGTGGACGATTATCTGAGCCGATACGTTTCATTTCGGATGGACAGCGCTTTTACGATGAAGAAACAGAACTTGCGATTGTAGAGTGGGTTCTTCAGAACAATCATAATGCCGGAGCTACAACAAAGAACTTCCCGGATGCACAGTATCTGTATTTTGCTGTTCGTGTCAATGAACGAATATATGGTGTCGTGGGAATTGATGCAATGGCAGGTGCCTTGGATGCATCAGAGCAGAGCATCCTTTTGTCTATTCTCGGTGAAACAGCGCTTGCACTGGAAAATGAGAAGAATATCAGGGAAAAAGAAGCTGCAGCAATTCTGGCAGAGAGCGAACAACTTAGAGCTAATCTGCTGCGAGCCATCTCCCATGACTTACGCACTCCACTGACAACGATTTCCGGTAATGCAGGCAATCTTTTACACAACAGTCATAGCTTTGATGATGAAACCAAACAGCAGATTTATGCAGATATTTACGATGACTCCATGTGGTTGACCAACCTGGTGGAAAATCTTTTGTACTCTACTCGTATCGAAGAAGGTCGCATGATGCTGAAAACCTCTCCAGAGCTGGTTTCTGAAATCATCGAGGAAGCGATGCAGCATATCCGCCCCAATGCAAAAAAGCATTCCATCACTGTGAATTATGGGGATGATTTACTGATGGTACGGGTAGATGCAAAACTGATCGTGCAGGTCATCATCAATCTTGTGGACAATGCACTGAAATACACACCTTTGGACACCTTGATTAGTATCAGTGCTGAATGCAAGAACGGGATGGCGGAAATCAAAATCGCTGACACCGGCAAGGGCATCAGCGACGTGGAAAAAGGAAAAATATTTGATAAATTTTACAGCGGCGAACATAAAATAGCGGATAATCGCCGCAGTCTTGGGCTGGGTCTGTACCTCTGCAAAGCTATTGTGGAGGCGCATGGCGGATCAATCCATGTTACGGACAATTTACCGCATGGTTCTGTGTTCCGTTTTACCCTTCCGCTGGAGGAGGTAATAATACATGAAGAAATTTCAAATCCTCGTTGTGGAGGATGATGCTCCGGTACGCAATCTGATAACTACTACATTAAGAGCACATGATTACCGCTTTATTACATCAGGCACCGGTGAAGGAGCCGTGATGGAAGTAGCTTCTCATAATCCTGACATAATTTTACTGGATTTGGGACTACCAGACATTGATGGAGTGGAAGTAATACGCCGTGTCCGTAGCTGGTCAAACGTTCCAATCATTGTTATCAGCGCAAGAGCTGAGGATAATGATAAAATTGATGCACTGGATGCCGGTGCAGATGATTATTTAACAAAACCGTTCTCTGTTGAAGAATTACTGGCACGTCTGCGTGTTACCCAGCGCCGCCTTGCGCTGATACAAAATGTGAGCAATGAACAGGCGGTCTATCAAAACGGTCCACTTCGAATTGACTATTCTGTGGGTTGTGCTTATCTGGGTGACAATGAGCTGTCTCTGACTGCAATGGAATATAAGCTGCTGTGTTTACTTGCACGAAATACAGGCAAGGTATTGACACATCGTTTTATTTTACAAAATGTATGGGGAAGCAGTTGGGAGAATGACATTGGTTCTCTGCGTGTTTTTATGGCAACTCTGCGAAAAAAGCTGGAGAAAACCCCTGGCGCTCCACAATACATCCAGACTCATATTGGCGTTGGATATAGGATGCAGAAAGTGGAATAATGCTAAGAAACAGTTAAAAAATCTCTACTTACACTTTGTTGATGAAGCAATTGGTGACATAGCCAGAGAGCTATTCTATAATAAAAAATATTATATTGTGGGAAAGAAGGTGGAATCACAAAATGGATACAAGCGACAGTTGTCCTGACCCTGACCGATGCAATAACAAAATCTATTTGTTCAGATATAGAAGTTAAGACACGACTCGTGCATTGGAATCCATGCATGGGCTGTGTCTTTTGCTTTTTTGAAGATAGTATATTGTTATTGTAGAAAAAGGTTAAAATGTTAGTATTGTTTTTATTACAGATTATATTGATTGCATTAAATGCAGTTTTTGCTTGTGCAGAGATTGCGGTACTTTCCATAAACGAAACAAAATTGGAAAGGATGGCGGATCAAGGAGATAAACGAGCAAAACGCCTGTTCCGTCTGACAAGAGAGCCTGCCAAGTTTCTGGCAACCATTCAGGTGGCCATCACATTGTCTGGCTTCCTGGGTTCCGCATTTGCGGCGGATAACTTCTCTGATCCATTGGTGGATTGGGTGATTAATCTGGGGATTACTGTTCCCAGGGCTACACTGGACACCATCGCCGTTGTTTTGATCACTTTGATTTTGTCCTATTTTACTCTGGTCTTTGGCGAACTGGTTCCCAAGCGAGTGGCAATGAAAAAAGCAGAAGCATTGGGACTGGGCATTTCCGGCTTAATTAGAGGCATCTCCATCGTGTTCAAGCCTATTGTATGGTTCCTATCTGCTTCTACTGATGCTGTTCTGCGACTTCTGGGCATTGATCCTAACGAAGAAGACGAACAGGTCAGCGAGGAAGAAATTCGCATGATGGTAGATGCTGGTAGTGAAAAGGGCGCTATTGACGAACAGGAAAAAGAATTCATCCAGAATGTCTTTGAATTTGACGACCTGACCGCAAGGGAAATTGCTGTCCATCGTACAGATGTTACTATGCTGTGGGTCGAAGATTCTATGGAAGAATGGAACAAAACCATCCATAACAGCCGTCATACTCTTTATCCCGTTTGCGGAGATTCCGCAGATAACATTATCGGTATTCTGAATGCCAAGGATTACTTCCGCTTAGACGATAAAGGACGAGAATGTGTGATGCAGAATGCTGTCAAAGCTCCTTTTTTCGTTCCCGAAACTATTAAGGCAGATGTCCTATTCCGCAAAATGAAAAAAAGCAGCAATATCATGGCCATCGTGCTTGATGAATATGGCGGTGTTGAAGGTATTGTGACATTAAACGGCCTGATTGAACAATTGGTTGGTGATTTAGGTGAGGACACTGCTGAGGAAGCCGCAGCAGAACCCCATGTCGAGCAAATGGATGAAAATATCTGGGCTATCATCGGCAATGTGGAACTATATGACATTGAACAGGCTTTGGGTGTGGATATTGGTATGGAGGATGTGGACACTTTCAGCGGACTTGTATTTGGCGAGCTGGATATGATTCCTAACGACGGGGAGCAGAATATCGAACTGGACTTCAAGGGGCTACATATCCATATTACTCATATCGAAAACCACCAGATTTCTAATGCTTTGATTAGCAAGTTAATCCTTTCTGAACCAGACGCAGAATGATTTCGTTGCTGTGACACAGTTAAAAAGCGGGAGTGCATTTTTACGATGCACTCCCGCTGATTTTGTTAGCGTTCTCTGTCTTTCTGCTTTTTTAGGGGGTGGTTCTGCCTGCGTTCTTGTTGGAACTTGCGCTGTTGCTCCTGTTTCAGTTGCTGAATTCTTTGTTCCTCGGCGTATTCATCCAGCATAAGGGAAACCTCCCGCCTTCCGTCAACCATGGTTATATAGCTATATTCGTCGGTATATCGTTCCTGCAATTTGTGTACAGCATCCTGCTCCATTTCGGAACGGATAGCTTGTCGTGCATTGTACAGGTCGATGGGATCAAAGTCTGCCACCTGTTCCTGTAGTGAAGCAAATTCTTTCTGTGCTGCATCCAGCTCGGCAGAGAACTGTACCTCCTTGGCTTCCAGATTTTTCAGTGTATCTTTCATGGTGGACACGCTGGTTTTTACTTTCTTTACTTCCTTATCGTCAGCACAGTCCAACTGGTTCAAAAGCATGGTTCGTTCAGAACATAGTTCTTCCAGATCTTCGGTTAGTTCTGCAATGCGCTGAGATAGCTCCATCTGCTTTTTGACATTAAAAATGGAGGTACCTTTCTTTTCAGAGCGAAGGGATTTCTGCTCACTGCTCTTTTCTCTGATTTCCTGTTTCAACTCCGCATAGCGTTCCAGAATAGGATCTGCGGCATCAACATATTTGGAAATGCTACTCTTGCCTTTGCAGATATACCCAAGCTGATAACAGAAAATAATCATCTTCGCACGCAGAGATTCCATTGCTTTAGCAAGGGAGGGAATGGTATTTTTTGCTGTATCCATCAGTTTCTTGACAGATGCCTTCAGTTCACGCAGGAGCTTATTATCTGCTCTGATCTGACGGTTCAGCTCGCAGCGGTCAGAAACAATTCCCATGGATTCCAGTTTTCTTGCATGGTAGCCTTCGTGTACAGTCGGCTGTTCGGTCAGTCCTCTGGCGGCATGGCTGCGGCAGTCTACACGATCAACAATACCATGACGTTCCTGTTCTTCATTGATAATCATTTCCCAACTCTTACGCCACGCAAATATCTGTTCTTCGCTGTTCCAAAGCTCTGTAAGAGGATTTTGTCTCCCATAGCGGGTACTTTTAGGTGTCTTTGATGTTCTGATACATCCCTCAATTTTCTCTGCTTCAGATGGGGTTAAATACCCCTTTTTCTCCCCGAACTGATACATATATTGTTTCTCCCATCCCTGTGTCTTGGCAACTTTGAACTCGTCAGCGGTAAAGCCACATTCTTCTTCGCCACGCTTACAGAGATATTCTTTCTGGGTCTTTGCCTGCCATTTGCCATACTCATCCAAGGGGCGCATCGTGAAAAGAATATGGCTGTGTGGATTATGCCCCGGAGGGTATGGGTCATGAATGTTCACATCTGCACACATACCAAGATCCGTTCCCTGTTCTCGGATAAAACGCTCCAACATATTTTTCCAATCGTCTAAAGACAACTCAGCTGGCAAAGCTACTACAAGCTCTCTTGCCAGTCGGCTGTCCTTTGTTTTTTCTACGGACTCGACCGCTTCCCATAGCACCTGTCTGTCTTTCCAATTCTCCGGTGCATACTGCGGCAGAAAGACTTCGCTATACAGACAACCTTGCTTTCGGGTGTAATCGTGGGTCAGTCCATCGTAGTCGTTGTAGAGTCGAGAGCAGGATGCGTAAGCAGCAGCCGCTATGACGGAACGGCCTGCACCACGACTCACAACTTTAGCTTCCAAATGGAAATAGTTCACTATTTTCCTCCTTCCTGTGCCGCAGCACATTTTTGTTTCTTTTTGTGAAAAAGAAAATAGGTGCTGTCAGATGCTGCACCTATCTCTGCGATAAAGCTGCCGGTGGCAGGTTTTCGCAGGCAGTTAACACAAGGTAGGGTACAAATTGTCCCACTACTTACAAACACTGTAGCGATTGTACTTGTGGAAACTGCGTGGACAATGACAGCAATTTGAAAAAAGTGTGTCATTGTACATAAGGCTCCAGAGGAGCCGCAAAGCCTCGCAGAGTGCACGACCCTGAAGGGGATACCACCGCCCATTTTATGGGTGGTGAGTAAGTGCGCCCTTCGGGATAGCAGCAAAGCTGCCAGTCTTATGCGTTCAATCGTTTTTTCAGTTCCATCTTCACATCATCAAGCTCCATGGTCTGAACCTCTGGGAATACGCTCTCCAATATGGCTCCAATCTGGATCAATCGTCTGGTTCTTGCTTTTCGTTCTTTCTGACAGTTTCGGGCTTCAATCGCTTCCATTCTGTGCTGTGTCTGCAATAATTTCTTTTCGTCTTCGGTCATAGGTCTGTTATTTGCCATAAAATCTCCTTTCTGGTATCAGTTCGGTACTGTTATCCAGTGTAGATGGTGCAGATACAATTTGCTTTGCAATCTCAAGGTTATCTGTGTACTGATGGGCGAATTGTTCAGCACCATCGACTGTAAAATTAAGTACCGGTATTTAGTATTTTTCGTACTTCCTGCATATTTGCGGCTGCGTTCAGCTCTCGAATATTCTGATTGTTGATTTTCAAAGGAACACAACGCTCCAATACTCGGTCATAAATTCTGGCTCTTGCCAGATCTTTCGAATGCTTCAGTTCATCCAAAGTCAAATTCGTGGTTACAATCAAAGGTTTCTTGCTTCGATAACGGCTGTCAATCACATTGAACACCTGCTCCAAAGCAAATTCTGAGCTACGCTCAATGCCCAAATCATCAATAATCAGCAGACTGTATTTATTAAAGCTGTCAATGAACTGGCTTCTATCATCGGAATACATTCCGGTCAGCGTATTCAGTATTCTGGAAAAGTTGGTCATCAGAACCGGAACACCTTTGTCTACCAGGGCATTTGCAATGCACCCGGCGAAAAATGATTTACCGATTCCAACATCTCCCCAGAGAAGCAGCCCCAAGGATTTCACTTTCATTTCCTCCCAATGTGCCACATAATCATGGGCTTTCTGCATTTCCGGATTGTAGCCTTTATCATTGGAAAAGTTATAATCATGCAGAGATTTATCCTGCAATCCATTGGCTTTCAGACGAGACACTTGCATGAGAAATTCCTGATGCTTGCGCTCAGCTTCTTCTTTGTCGTATTCTTCCTGCTGACAACGGCAGCGAACTGTTGGGAGAAATACTCGTTCCTTCAGTTCAATGTGGTGCTGTCTAGGAGTATGACATTTGGAGCAATAGATCAGTCCGTCAGCTTCATTCAGATATTCATCTTCCGCAAGCTCTCTCGGCTGAAATAAATCGTCCACAGTATTTGCTATTGGCTTCATAGGCTTTCGTCCTCCTTACATTCATAAGTTCGTCTGACAGGAGCAGGATGGTCTTGCAATGCCCAGCTTCGTATGGTAGCTGCATGATTGGCATATTGCTTTCCGCTGGATGCCATATATCTGGATAATTTCTCAATGTATTCCTGATAGTGGGGTACTTCGCTTTGTAAAGCTGACAACTCCTCCGCAGTCAGAAAAACATTTTGATAGGAACCATAGGCGGTGCGATTATCCTTACTCTCTGAATTTGCTCTTTTAATATTGTTCTTCTCTTTATTACTACTGGACAGTTTTCTTTCTGTTACAGAGACAGTTTTCTTTCTATCCGTAGGACAGTTTTCCGCCTGTCTGCTGGAAAGATTTCTGTCCGTCTGCGCCAGAGTTTCCGGTGGCACTCTTACATAGATACTGTTCGGAAACCCTGCGCCCTGACGTTTACGGACAATCAGATTGTCTTTTTACAGAGCAGATAGTGCGGTCTTAATGGACATTTCACTTTTGTGCATTGTTTCTGCCAGATTCTTGATGGGGAAGAAAATGAACACACGACCTTGTTCATCAGTCCAACCATCATTTTTTTGTGACAGCCTTGCTCGGTCGAACAAAATCGTATAGAGAATTTTGGCAGTTTCATTCAGTCCATCTTTGTCCAGCAAAAATCTTGGGAATGCCATATACGGCGGTATCGGACCATCCTGTGTCAGAAATTGTGTCATGTGTTCACCTCCCTCCTGTGAGATCAGCTTGGAGAAAAATTATTCTCCAAGGAAATCCCAATCCAGTTCTGCATCCGGTTCCTGCTGTGTAACCGGAGCTGCTGCAACAGGTACTTGCGACAATCCCGCCATACAACCTGCCAGAAATATCGGAAGTGTTTTCTCCATGGCACTTTCTACAGAGGAAATAATCTGATTTACAAATCGATCCTCACGTTCTCTGGTTTCAAAGTAAGGATCATCCTGACTGCGGTAATAACGTTCAAAATACTCCACCAGAGCTACGGCTATTACATTGCTGTAGGATTTGAAATGCTGCTTGTCCATGGTCTGAAGATACTGCCATGCTTGTTTCTGTGTGTCCTTTTCTAAATTGAAGCGAAGATTTGTGCTGCGGATATTCTCGCTCATGGGTTACTCCTTCCTGCGAAGACTGGCAAAGGCGAGATATTCATAACCCTTGGCTGTCGCACAAATATCATCCAGAATAGTCACTCGGTTTTCATCATACTGTCCGAAGTGTTTGACCAGACAGCCGCCATCACCCACGATATACAGTCTCATCAGATCCGGATTGTACTCATAGCGTCTGAGCGTTGCGAAAATATCAGCCACATAGCGCTTGTCTACGGATGTGATACAGTCCAGATACGGCTTGCTGATGTCAGCAGTTCCGAAGCGAAGTACCTGCTCAATGGTAGATTCCTCGATTTTCACGCCGAAGCTGTCCAGTACCGCATTCTTGGCGGCAATCATACATTGATTGACACCGAATTTTTCTGTCCAACAACAGCTTTCCACAGCCTTTTTGTTGTTGATATACAGAATATTCATCGTGCCGTTTCCGATGTCTGCCAGAAGATTGGTTCCCTTGAAATCTCCCAGACGGCTAACAATGGCAGGGTATCCCTGCGGGAACAGACTGCATCCGACAAAACGGATATGGTAGTCCTTGCCGTTAAAACGGAAATCCACATCCTTATTGCGGAGCAGATAGCTTCGGAAATCTTCTCTCTGTTTGCGAATCCAGGTCAGCGGAAGACCGGCAGCCAGATGAACATCTGCTTCACGGATACCATACACATTCAGTTCTCTGGCAACTGCCATCAGAGTCAGAATGTAGTAGTCCTCATCCATAGCCTTGTCTGCGATAAATTCCTTGTGACCTTCCCCGATGCGATAATAGATACCGGCATACTCTAGAATGTTTCCGGAGAAAATTGGCTCTGTTTCATAGGCGGTCACTCCGGTAGGGGTAACTGTATTGGCAGTCTTGATGTTGCCGTATCCATGATCCACGGCAATGATTTTGATGGTGTTCAGTTCTCTCATTTGCTCTGTACCTCCTTGTGTTTGTTTGTGTTCATAAAAAATGCCACCTTTCAGTAGTTTTGCATGGAATTGGCACCGGATTTAAGAATTTGGTGCTGTTTACCTTGCAAGTTCATTCTACTGAAAGAGGGCAGAAAACACATTGAGCGTGGATTGAGCGGAAATTGAGCAATGAACAAATATTATTTATTGAAACACAAAAATAGCCCTGCTACTACACAGAGCTATCCTTGCTTATTTAATGTTCTCCTATTTACTTAGTAATTTCTTTCCTAAATATACCCCTGACTGTGTATAAGTTTCAAGCAGTTCCTGTTTCTTCGCTTCAATGACATCCGGCTCTGATTCAAACAGCACTTCATAAATAGCCATCGCTTTCTTGAAATGTGTAGTCGCCTGCTGAATGTCACCGATGGTTAGACAGATACCGTCCATAGCTTCCTGCACACTGGCATAGTCCATTGTTTTATCGGAATTGTATTCCTGAATGACACGACAGAGCTTTTTCAGGGCAGACAGCTCATTCAAAACCAACTTCATCCCCTGCAAATCGTGATACTTGTCCATATATGGGAAGGTATCTTCCAGAAAACGCAGGTAATACGGCATATCATCATTTTCAATGCGTTCGATCACAGACTCGACCATCTGGAACAGCTGCCTGTAATAGGAGATGTCATAGCCATGCAGCAGGCATATCTCATGGATGCTGTCCAGCAGAGTACGGCATTTCTGCACGGACGGGCGGGTTTCGTCCATCGCCACTTCCTGTACCATAGGATGCAGTGTAACCGTTCGTCCATCCACTGTCTGCACGAAACCCTTTTCTATCAGGCCATTGATGATATTCATATCACACAGCTTCAGCCAGTTTGCAAGCAGCCTGCCCGGAATACCGGTAAGCGGAACCAAAGAAAGATTTCGCATAACATCCGTTTCCGCATTGGACAGCTGATACAAGGAAAACAGCGTATGAATATGGTCATAATAGGTTTCCTTGCGGCTCCTGCCGTCCTTGGTGATGTCAATCGTATCGGTGACATCCAGGGCGGCTTTTTCCGTTTTCAGCTTGTTTAGCAGGGGTAGCGGCTTCAGAATTCCCGTTTCCAACAAGCGGGCAGATAATTCTACAGCCAGAGTGTGACGGTGAACGGCCTGGATGATCTGTTTCAGAACCGGGCGCTGTTTTTCCGCATCGGAGTAGAAACAGCCCATCAGTGAAATCAATGTTTCTGTATCAGCAATCTCTTCCAGATTCACGGAAGCGTAGGTATCAAATTTGCTTCGGGTAGTAAACAGAATACGGCAATGATATTTCAGGATTACATCCAGAATACTGTCCTTTGCTGTTACAGTATTGAAGTTATCAATAATCAGCAGACTGTCTGCTCTCAGTTTGCGAAGATGGCGATGGTGTCTGCTGAATCTTGCATCGGCAGTTTCGTTTTCGTCCACATCATCAGCAAAGTCCATATTTACAATATCATTCTTCAAATCACCGGAGTAGGTGATGTACAAAATGTTGGTGTATTCTTTGTCATATTTCTTCGCATAGGCTTTTGTCAGTTCGCTTTTACCAATACCGGCGATACCCTGAACGAACACCTTTCCCTTTGAGCAAAGAAGTTCATGGAGCTTTTCCAACTCTGCATCACGACCGCAGAAGTGGTGGCATGGTCTTGGTACTTTTACATCAAGGATAAAATCACGCATCAGCGGAGAGAAACAACCGGATGCTAAAAGTGCCTTGTTATTAACATCACGTTTTCTGAACTCACGCTCCATACCGAAGAATAAAACCGCAGCAAGGAGATCTGCTTTGTCCCTATCCGTCTGACAAGGATAGCTTACAGTCAGTTTGTTCTTTACTTCCGGTGAAATGGTTGTATCCTGAATTAACAACGTGTGAGCATCTCCCACAGCCATAGCACTGTCATACATCAATGGCAGCACATTGTATTCTATATCAGCTGAAAGCAGATCTCTGTTTTCTTCATCCAAATAAAATGAAATAATTCGAGGGCTAATTCTTGCCTGTCCATTGAACCAACGGCAGACCTGCCCGTTGTCAAAAGCAAAATCCAATGAGTCTGCATCGTCACAGAACGACGCAAAGATCTGATCCAGGAAATGCATCTGGTCAATCTTAACTTCTTCATTAAGGTTTCGGTCAACAACGGTGCGTTCGTCATTGATATATTTACGAATAATGGTGATGACTGAACTGAAATCTAAATATTCCATAGACAGCCCTCCTTCCAAAAAGTAGTCAATTTGCGCTCAATTCACGCTCAATGAATCTTTGACAGATTCTTGATAAGATGATACCACGAAAGAAGTTCCACAGTACCCCAACAAGTTTTCGATGAATTGCTTCGCAACTCATCGCCCGTAAGGGAAATGCCCTTGCAAGCAAGCATTTCCCTCTTACGAATATTATAGCAGAAAACACCATTTTTTGAAGTAGGAAAGCAAGCGTTATAAGTTAGGTATAGCGGACAACTTCTCTCTCATAGACTGAAATACCGAGGGAGGTGCGTGGTATCGCAAGAAAGAGTGCTCCAATCAATGTAATTGTCCATTATCCAAAAGCTGAAGAAGGCAAGCGTGAACTGGCAGAGCGTGTTGCCAGTGTCCACGCAAGCTTGGTCAATCAGCATATTAAAAAACTGAATTGTCCTTCCGACCAGAAGGTACAGCTACTGGATGCGGTTATCAAATCCACATCTATAGAGAAAGCAGGTGAACAAACTCCTTAAAGTTTGAACACCTGCTTTTTCTATGCCTTGATCAGATTTTTGAAGTATTTCTCCCAGGAATTGATATTCATCCGCTTCTGGTCAGCTTCCCATGCCCGGAGCAGATTGGGGTCAACCCCTATGAGTCTTGCGAAAGGCTTTTTCTGCAAGCCAAGACTCTCTCGATACTCTCGTATCATTTTTCCCTGCCCTTTATATAAGAAACGATTGTAATCGTCCAGCAAGTCATCTACCGGAATTTTGTAGAGTGCTGCCAGCTTATCCACGATTTCCTTCGGATAGTAGTCAACATATCCGACTTCAAAATCTATGTAATGTCCACGACTGATACCAATCAGCTCTGCCACTTCCTTTTGCATCAGGCCCATATGGTGGCGGCACCAGCGGAGCCTGTCCGGTACATTTGGAATATCTTCATAGTTCTGATAGTGCTGATTGAACAGCTGCGCTTCCAATAACCTGTGAGGGGCGATCAGTCGGAAACTATGGATATACATAGGTGCATACCTTACGCAGCCGTCCAAAGTGGAGCAAAGTATATACATATTCTCGGATACCTGCGTCAAAATACGCCATTTTGGTTCTTTTCTGCTCTGAGGGGATTGATTTGGAACCATAAACGCATCCGTGAGAGGATAGCATTTTCAATACAGCGAGAGGCATAGGTGGCAAGGCGGATGCTTTTTTCGCTATCATAGGAAAGAATCGCCTTAATCAGCCCAACGATACCAATGGAAATCAGTTCCTCCGATTCTCGTTGGGCATTGTTGTATTTCTTCGCAATATGGGCGACCAGACGCAGATTATGCAGAATCAGTGTTTGCTTGGCGGATTCCTTTTCTGCATCTGTTCCGTCACGCAGGCGAAGGAGAAGCTGCTGCTCCTTCTCTTTTGCAAGGGGCTTCGGGAAGGAGCCGCCGGAAGAAAAACCACTTAGGAGCGGAACAAAAAATATGGGCAGCATAGGTAAGAAAAACACAGGCGCACCTCCGATGGAAAGGGGATACTTTATTCTATGGCAGCAGGCTATTGTCTGTGCGTGTCTGAACGGAAGTTATCCTGTCCTATTTTTGCAGGAGAGGACGAAAGTTGCGGTTGAAAGAGAAAAAAACAAGCATGAAATCGTGTATGCTTTTGAAAAGGAGGATTTTATATGGATTTGAAATTTAAGCGAAAAAATAAAACACTCATCATTCTGGTTGCAGGAGAAATTGACCATCATTCTTCTAAGGAATTACGCAGCAAAACAGAAAGTGCCTTGGAGCAAATGGGAGGAAGAAATATTATCTTCGGGTTTCAGGAGGTGACTTTCATGGACAGCGCGGGCATCGGCGTAATGATTGGCAGATACAAGCAGGTGCAGTCCTTAGGAGGGCGCATTGCCATTGCCTGCCCAAATGAAAAAATCGAGGAAATGATTCAGCTTTCGGGACTGTCTCGTTTGTTGCCGACCTTTGTTTCTCTGGATGCGGCGATTGCCTATGCGGAGGGGAGGAAATCGGATGCAGTATGAAAATGAAGCGCGGGTATTTTTTACCGCGAAATCAGAAAATGAGGGTTTTGCCCGCCTATTTGCCGCAGGCTTTCTGACGCAGCTTGACCCGACTATTTCAGAAATGACGGATGTAAAAACTGCTGTTTCCGAAGCAGTGACAAACGCCATTATTCACGGCTACGAAGAAAAAGGGGGCTTAGTGGAGCTATTTTGCGGCTATATCGGCAGGAAAATCTACATAGAGATTGCCGACACCGGCAAGGGGATTGAAAACATCGAAAGGGCGAGAGAGCCGCTCTATACCTCCAAGCCGGAGATGGAACGTTCCGGTATGGGCTTTACAATCATGGAAACCTTTATGGAAAAGGTGCGTATTGAAAGCCGTATCGGGGTAGGTACACGCATCTTCATGGAAAAAACACTGGCAAAGGAGTGATTCCATGGAGCAGACCTATGAATGGATTCGTCTGGCGCAGGCAGGAGATGCCGCGGCAAAGGACAACCTGCTACAGGAAAATTCCGGTTTAATCTGGAGCGTAGTGGGACGCTTTCGCGGACGCGGCGAGCCGGAAGACCTCTATCAGATTGGTGCAATCGGACTGCTGAAATGTATCGAAAAATTTGATTTCAGCTATGATGTGAAATTTTCTACATACGCCGTACCCATGATTCTGGGGGAGATTAAAAGATTTCTCAGAGATGACGGGACGGTGAAGGTGAGCCGCAGCCTGAAGGAGCTTGCATGGCGGGCGAAGCGCTTACAGGAAGCGGCGATGCAGGAGGAAAGCAGAGAATTATCCCTACAGGAGCTTGCAGAACGATTAGAGGTAGAAAAAGAGGAGCTGGTTTTGGCATTGGAATCTACAAAGGATGTAGAGAGCCTGTATGCTTCTGTGGACGGAAACGAAGGCACCTTACAGCTGATTGATAAGCTCACAGACAACACAGAAAACGAGAAAGTGATGGAGCGGCTTTCTTTGATGGAGGCCTTGGAGCATCTGGATGCGAAGCAGCGACAAATCATTATTCTGCGATATTTTCAGGATCGCACGCAGGCGGATGTGGCAAGGTGCATCGGCATCTCTCAGGTACAGGTTTCGCGCATTGAAAAACGGGTACTTTCCGAACTCAGAAGGCATTTACAGGAAAAGGACTAGGAAAAAGAGAGAGCATAAAATAAAAAGCATAAAAAATAGAAAACAGTGGTTTGTTTTTCTCTGACAAAGCCACTGTTTTTCTGATGCTTTAATGAATTTTTCTGCCGCATTTCGGGCAATAGGCGTATTCCTGCGAAAGCAGATAGCCGCAGTCGGGGCAATGTATTTCCTGCGCTTGTCCCATGCCTGCGATGGTTAAGTCCTCCTCGCGGAGAGTGACGCTTTCGCCATGCTCGATTGCCTTGCCCAGTTCTGCATCAATGGCATAAATAGTATGGCAGCAGTTGGAAACGGCATAATACTGCTTGCCCCACTTAAACAAAGGAATGAAAAAGAAGCTGAAGCAGGTATAGGTCATAAAAACGGAAATACTGCACAAACGTCCGCATTTTTTGCAGACTATCGTCTGCCGAAAGTGTTCAAATTCCTTTTTGCCCTGAAAAATACCGCCGATAAAAAACATAAAATCACATCCAATCGTAAGAATTTATTTTACAACTCTTGGCTAACATGATAAAATGATTTTAAATAAAATGCAACTATTTTCCTAAGGAGGGGAGTATATGAAAATTTCTCGTTTGGTTGTAAGCGCAGTTTCTTTGGCTGTTTCCGCAGCCATGCTGACACTGAGTATCATTGATTTAATTCGCAACGATGAATATTGATTTTTGCATAAGAATTGAGAAACAGGAGAAACTGTTAACAGTGATTCCGAAAAAAAGACTTGGCGGGAGAAACACAGCACTTGCATGGTTTTCTTTCGCCATAAATTTTATTTATGATTTATCCAAGGAAATATTATGTATTTTTTCGGGAAATAGGCAATTTTTTCTATTTTTTTATTGTGCAAAATATTTTTTGTGCTATACTATAGGTAATAGGACGTTTGAAATAACGCGATGCAAAAAATGTCCCACGCAAGAAATCATATTTGTTAGGAGGAATTTTTTATGGCTAAGGTTGGTATCAATGGTTTTGGCAGAATCGGTCGCCTGTTTTTCCGTGCGGCTTTGGAACGCGGCGATGTAGAAGATATCGTTGCGGTAAACGATCCCTTTATTGATGTAGATTACATGATTTATATGCTGAAATATGACTCTGCACATGGTCGTTTCAACGGCAAGCTGGAGGATAAGGACGGCAAGCTGGTTGTAAACGGACATGAGGTAACGGTTTTCAACGTAATGGATCCGAAGGAAATTCCCTGGAAGGATGTAGGTGTTGAGTACGTTCTGGAATCCACAGGGCTGTTTACTACAATGGAAAAGGCGGCACAGCATTTTGAAGGCGGCGCAAAGAAGGTTATTATTTCCGCACCCTCCGCTGATGCACCTATGTTCGTTATGGGGGTAAACCATGAAACCTATACAAAGGATATGAATATTGTTTCCAACGCATCCTGCACGACAAACTGTCTGGCACCTTTAGCGAAGGTAATCAATGATAACTTCGGCATTGTAGAGGGTCTGATGACAACCGTACACTCCATCACAGCAACACAGAAAACCGTTGACGGCCCTTCCAGAAAGGACTGGAGAGGCGGACGTGCAGCGGCTACCAATATCATTCCTTCCAGTACAGGCGCGGCAAAGGCAGTAGGAAAGGTTATCCCCGCGCTGGCAGGCAAGCTGACAGGTATGTCCTTCCGTGTGCCTACGGTTGATGTCTCTGTTGTAGACCTGACCTGTCGTTTGGAAAAGACTGCAACCTATGAGGAAATCAAGGATGCGGTAAAGAGAGCATGTGCAAACGAAATGAAGGGTATTATGGATTATACCGAGGATGATGTGGTTTCCACGGACTTCCTGACAGACCCTCATACCTCTATTTTCGATGCAAAGGCAGGCATTGCCCTGAATGACCACTTTGTAAAGCTGGTTTGCTGGTATGATAATGAATGGGGCTATTCCAATAAGGTTCTGGATTTGATTCAGCACATGGAAAAGGTAGATAATCAGTAAGCACTACGCAAAAAACAGTATAGAAAAGCAGACAGCCTTGGGTGCAACAGCCTGAGGCTTTTGTTTTGCAATCCTTATAAAAAAAGTCAAGCGGAAAACAGGACAAAAAATGTCCCACTTTTTTGTCCACAATCACGAAAGGGACATAAAACGTCCCACAAAAATAGATACATTGTCTAAATCATATCCCATTCCTTTCTGTATTTCCTGTATAGACTTCTGAAAAATAAAAAAATACAAAATTCTGAGTTTTTTTTCACTCTGATGTGGTAAAATGAACTGGTAAAAGTTACTGGTCATTCCTATTTTTATATATGAGAGGGGAAGAATCTAATGGCAATTAAAGTTGGCATCAATGGTTTTGGTCGTATCGGCAGAGTTGTATTCAGAGTTCTGATGCAGCGTCAGGATGAATTTGAACTTTGCGGTATTAACCTGAGAAATGCAGAACTGGATTATATGGCATATCAGTTGAAATATGACTCTATCTTCGGTCGCTTTGAAGGCGATATCGAAATCGGCGAGGACTGCCTGATTGTAAACGGTCAGAAAATCCACGTTTTCAGTGAAAGCGATGCTTCTCTGATTGAGTGGGCAAACTGTGGTGCAGAATACATCATCGAATCCACAGGTGCGTTCAATACAATGGAAAAGGCTTCTCTGCACAAAATCGGCGGCGCTAAGAAGGTTATCCTGACAGCACCCGCTAAGGATGAGGTTACACCTACCTTTGTTGTTGGCGTAAACCACCAGACATACAGAAAGGACATGGATATCGTTTCCAATGCATCCTGTACAACAAACTGCCTGGCACCTCTGGTTAAAATCGTAAATGACGCGTTCGGTATCGAACAGGGTCTGATGAGCACTATTCACTCCGCAACTGCAAAACAGAAGGCTGTTGACGCGCGTGCAGGACGTGACTGGAGAACCGGTCGTTCCGTATTCAACAACATCATTCCTTCCACAACAGGCGCTGCAAAGGCAGTAGGTCGTGTAATTCCCGAACTGAAGGGCAAAATGACAGGTATGTCCTTCCGCGTACCTACAAATGATGTATCTGTTGTTGACCTGACAGCAAGACTGAAAACTCCTGCTACATACGAACAGATTTGTGAAAAGGTAAAAGAAGCATCTGAAACCTACATGAAGGGTATCGTAAGATACACAGAGGATGAGGTTGTTTCCTCCGATATGCTGGGTGAATCCAATACCTGTATCTTCGACGCAAAAGCAGGCATCATTCTGGATGATAACTTTGTAAAATTGATTGCTTGGTACGATAATGAATGGGGTTACTCCAATAAGGTTGTTGACCTGATTGCACACATGTACGAAGTAGACCACAGATAATCAAAAAAGAAAACACAAAAAAGCCTTGGTTCTGAAAGATGAGCCAAGGCTTTTTATATTCATTTGTAAATTCTGATAAGTAAATCAAGGGGTATCTACCATGCGGTAGCCGATGCCGACCTCAGTAAAGATATATTCGGGGGAGGCAGGGTTTTTCTCCAGCTTTCTGCGGATATTCGCCATATTTACGCGCAGAATCTGGTTATCCTTTACAGCATAAGGCCCCCAAAGCTCCGTGATGATGTAATCGTATGTAAGCACGCGTCCGGCGCTTTTTGCCAGTAAGGAAACGATTTTAAATTCAATCTGCGTCAAATGAACATCCTTGCCATCTACAGTGATTTTACGCTTATCGAAATCAATCGTCAGCCCCTTGGTAGAGAATACATCATTATTTACTGCACCGCCGTTGTTTTTTGCACTGTGACGCAAGGCGGTACGGATACGCGCCAGCAGCTCAGATGTGCCGAAGGGCTTGGAAATATAATCATCTGCGCCCAAATCCAAGGCTTCTACCTTATCGGATTCCTCCCCGCGAGCAGAAACGACGATAACAGGAACGGCAGACCATTCTCTGATTTTTTTCAGAATTTCAATCCCATCCATATCCGGCAAACCCAAATCCAGAAGAATCAAATCGGGGCAATGGGAGGGTATCATGGAAAGTGCCTGTCCTGCTGTTTTTGCAAGCAGAGGCGCATAGGCATTTGCCTTCAGCGTGGTTGCAATGAAGTTGCTGATGGCATCCTCATCTTCGATAATCATGATTTTAATTTTATTGGGCATAATCAGATTCTCCTTTCATTGGCAGAACAAAGGTGAAGCTTGCGCCGCCGTTCAAATTATTTTTTGCAAAAATTTTACCGTCATGGGCAAGAATAATCGATTTACAGATAGATAGACCAATGCCGATTCCTCTGGAAGAATCACTTGAGCCATGCTGGGTTTTTCCGTCAAAAATATCAGGGATACGGGAGGGATCAATTCCCTTGCCGTTGTCGGATATGGTAAAGACTGCGCCGCTTTTTTTCCTGGATACCTTTACACCAATCGGCGCGGTACTGCCGGAATGGCGAATAGCATTTTCCATCAGATTGATGAGCACCTGTTCAATCAGGGTGGCATCCATAGGAACAATCAGCATTTCCTCCGGAACAGAAACATTCACAACGGAATCGGGAAAACGCTTGCGAATCCGACCGACAGCCTCACCTACAATTTCTTCTATGATTTCATCCTGCTTTTTCAGATTGGTTGTGCCGCCTGTAATTTTCGTAACAGAAAGCAGATTTTCTACCATGTGAATCAACCATTCTGCATCATGCTGGATATCCATTAGCATTCTTCTGGAATCCTCAGAGGCAATCTGTGTGCCGTTTTCCAAAAGGGTGGTTGCGGCACCTATGATGCCCGTTAGGGGTGTGCGCAAATCATGCGAAACTGCACGCAAAAGGTTGCTCCGCATTTTTTCCTTTTCTGTTTCCAGAAGGATTTCCTGCGCTTTTTTTCGTGCCTGCTGTCTTTGCAGTGCCAGAATAGTCTGCGAAATCATGACGTTGATGAAACTGAAGGTATCGTCAATCAGAAGCTTGGTTTCATCAAAAAGGAAACCGACTACGCCATAAATTTTATCCTCCGTGATGATAGGGAAGTAGGTTCCCTTACAGTTCTGCGTACCGTCTTCGATTTCCGCGCCGACGGGATTCTGCGTATCATAGGCTCTCTGTGCAACCTGCTTTTCCAGAAAGCTATACAGAATCCGTTCATCCTCATCTCTCAGGGTACAGATAGACTGCTTGAGAGGCTTTAACGGTTGATCTACATAGAGAATGACGCTGCACTGGTTTGTTTCAGAAAAATATTTTGCGGAAATATCAATAATCGTGTCCACATCGCTGGCAGAAAGAATTGCCTTACTCATTTCCGTCAGCGTTTCCGCACGCTTTTTGCCTGCCGCGGAAAGCAATGCCGCCATTTTTACCTTTGCCGTAACAAAGCTGGTCAGAATCGACATCAGAAGCATTATGGAAAAGGTGATGGGGTATCCTGTAATGGAAAAATTCAGGGCAAAATAGGGGAAGGTAAAGAAGAAATTTACCCCGATAACGCCGCCGATTGAAGCAATGACACCCCAGAAATAGCCGCTGGTCATATAGGAAATTAAAGCGACCGCCAGCATATATACGCCGAAGATATTTTCATTTAAAACCTCTGCACCGTTTAAGCAGAGCGCAAGGCAGGTTGCCACCAGATAGACCGCAGCAGTGCGGATGAAATCCTGAAACAATGCAGCTGCATTGAAATTATTTAAGGTTCGTTTGATTCTTTTTTTCATAAATTCTACTCCAGTTTTTCATATATTTTCAAATAAAATTCTGAACTCCTTAGTTTTTCCTTCCTATTATACAACATTTTTTCAAGAAAAGGAATTGAGAAGTAATATTTATTTGGAAATGGTTTCCATGCTATATCAAAAAGTGTTGGAAAAGAAGGGAATTACGCATTGCAAAGCGGAAATGCCTTTGTTATAATAAAAAAAATATACCTTGACGATAGAAGAAGGAGAAATTTGCAAATGAAAAAACCTTTTGTTACATTAGAACAGGCGAAGAAAATCATCGAAACATACCCTACACCCTTCCATATTTACGATGAAAAGGGTATCCGCGAAAATGCGAGGAAGGTAAATGCCGCATTTTCCTGGAATAAAGGGTTCAGAGAATATTTTGCGGTAAAGGCAACCCCCACACCCGCTATCCTGCAGATTTTGAAGGAGGAGGGTTGCGGTGCGGACTGCTCCTCTTACACAGAGCTGCTGTTGGCGGATGCTGTTGGGCAAAAGGGAGAGGATATTATGTTTTCCTCCAACGTAACCCCGGCGGAGGATTTCATCAAGGCGGCAGAGCTGGGCGCAATCATCAACTTTGATGATATTACACATATTCCGTTTTTTGAAAAGCTTGCAAAAATTCCTGAAACGGTTTCCTGCCGTTATAACCCCGGCGGCGTATTTCAGGTAAGCAACAGCATTATGGACAACCCAGGTGATGCAAAATACGGCATGACAAAGGAACAGATGAAGGAAGCCTTCAAGCTGTTGAAGGAAAAGGGCGCAAAGCACTTTGGAATTCACGCCTTTCTGGCAAGCAATACAAAATCCAATGATTATTATCCTATGCTGGCGAAGATTATTTTTGAACTGGCTGTGGAGCTGAAAAACGAGTTGGATATTCATATTGCATTTATCAACCTTTCCGGTGGGGTCGGCGTTCCTTACGAACCCGATGAATTTGAATGTGACATCATGGCAATCGGCGAAGGGGTAAGAAGGGTATACGAAGAAGTTCTGACACCGGCAGGCATGGGCGATGTTGCTATCTTTACCGAAATGGGACGCTTTATGCTGGCTCCCTACGGCGCACTGATTGCAACTGCCATCCATGAAAAGCATACCTATAAGGAATACATCGGACTGGATGCCTGCGCGGCAAATCTGATGCGCCCTGCTATGTACGGCTCCTATCACCATATTACTGTTCTGGGGAAGGAAAACGCACCCTGCGACCATAAATATGACGTAACAGGCGGTCTGTGCGAAAATAACGATAAATTTGCAATCGACCGTATGCTGCCGAAAATTGATATGGGCGATATTCTCTATATCCACGATACCGGCGCACATGGTCATGCAATGGGCTATAACTATAACGGTAAGCTGCGCTCCGCAGAGCTGCTTCTGAAGGAGGACGGCAGTGTGGAAATGATTCGCAGAGCCGAAACACCTGCCGATTATTTCGCAACATTGGATTTTACAGGCTTATTGAAATAAACTAAAAAAACACAACAAAGGAAAAGGCGAGTGAGAAACAATTTATTTCTTGCTCGCCTTTTTTGCTATGCTTTATATAATTTTATTTCAAATGTGTATGCATATATTCTTCGCGGATATCCTGCGGAACAAGACTGCCGCCTGTTGCCCAAGGGATATGTGTTGCGTTCGCCATCTTATCCTCCAGACCCATTTTCTTGATATAAGCCTGTACCTTTTCATCCTTCAGCATGATAGGACCCCAGAAGGATGCACAAGCAGAGGGTTCAATAAAGATATCCTCTGTTGCCACCAGATCACGCATCAGGTCATAAATATGATAGTCCTCCAGAGACATTTCGCCGGAAAGCAGATGCTCCATCACGCCGCCGACAAAGCCGGAAGGACGACCAACCGCCAGACCGTCTGCATGGGTCAGACCGGAAAGACCGAAATCTTTTACGCAGACTTTGTTTTGCAGACCGGATGCCATGCCGACTAACATGCAGGGTGCCTGTGTAGGTTCGGTAAAGAATACATGCACATTATCTCCGAAAAGCTTTTTAAAGCCGAAAGCAACACCGCCGGGTGCGCCGCCAACGCCGCAGGGAATATAAACGAACAGAGGATGCTCTGCATCCACAATGATATTCTTTTCTGCAAACTGCTTTACGATACGCTTTGCCGCTACCGCATAGCCAAGGAACAGCGTTACGGAGTTTTCATCATCAACGAAGTAGCTATTGGGATCGGCATCGGAATTTTTACGCCCAACCTCAACTGCCTTGCTGTAGTCATCCGCATATTCCACAACCTCTGCACCTCTCTGGCGAAGCAGGTCTTTCTTCCACTGCTTTGCATCTGCGGACATATGTACGATTACATGGAAGCCCAGAGCCGCACTCATGATTCCGATAGACATACCCAGATTGCCTGTGGAGCCAACCTGAATTTTGAATTTGCTGAAAAATTCTTTGAATTCATCAGAAGCGAATACGCTATAGTCATCATCCTTCTTGAGCATACCATGTTCCAGAGCCAAATCCTCTGCATGCTTCAGCACCTCATAGATACCGCCGCGAGCCTTTACGGAGCCGGAGATTGCCAGATGGCTGTCCTGCTTTAAGAACATTTTGCCGGGGATTTTTGTGTCATAATGCTCCTCCAGCTTTTTCTGCATATTGGGAATATAGGTCAGAGGAGATTCAATCAACCCATTTGTGGGGATAGTTTCAGGAAATTTCTTCATTAAGAAAGGTGCAAAACGCGCCAGTCTTGCCTCTGCATCATCAATATCCGCCATTGTGATATTGATTTTTGCCATTGCATCCTCAGTTTTTTCCAGATTTTCGTTAATCCATACAACTTCCTTGCCTTTTGCAACTTCCTTCAGCAGATCAGCATTTTTGCATTTTTCTAAAAGTTCTTGATTCATACAAAAACCTCCTTAAAATATAGAGATATTTATTTTGCCCCTTTATTTTAGCACAGCAGAGAACACGCCGCAAGGGGAATGTATCTATCATAGAACAAGAGAAGAGAAACAAAAAGGATTGACAGAAAAAGTCATAGCTTGTAGAATAAAAGGACAGATGAAAAGTTTTTATACAACTGAATAAGGAGGGTTTTTATGGAAAGAGTAAGGCAATTTTTTTCTGCAATCCTGGCAGGTATGCTGATTGGCATGGGGGGAACCGTGTTCCTTTCGCAGTCAAATCCGGTAGTCGGCAGCTTTTTATTCGCCATCGGTTTATTTACCATTGTGGTGTTTCAGCTGCATCTGTTTACCGGGAAGGTTGGCTACACGCCCTTCAACAAGCCTGTGTATCTCATTGAGCTGGTGGTCACTTGGTTGGGGAACCTTGTTGGCACATGGATTACAGCAACAATGGTACAAAACAGCCGTATTTATGAGGGAATGGCTGAACGGGTTGCGGGCATGGCTGAAGTGAAGTTGTCGGATGATTTCACAAGTATTTTTCTGCTTGCGGTCTTCTGTGGCATGCTGATGTTTATTGCGGTGGATTGCTTTCGCAATGTGCAGGGCTCAACCCTGCGGTTTATTGGTGTTTTCGTTCCCGTTATGGTATTTATCCTGAGCGGCTTCGAGCACGTTATCGCGAATATGTTCTATTTCAGCTTATCCGGAACATGGAGCGCACATTGCTTTGCTGCCATTCTGGTGATGACATTGGGGAATGCCGTCGGCGGAATGCTGATTCCGATTTATTTAAAGGTATTTAAACAAAGATGATGAAAAATGAGGGAGGTATCACACCTTCCTCATTTTTTTGGAGATAAAAACAGAGGTGGAACTATGAAGGATTTGAAAGAAATTGTTGAGCCGCTGATTCAGTGGTTTCGGGAAAATAAAAGAGATTTGCCATGGCGACAAACAAAAGACCCATACGCTGTATGGGTTTCGGAAATTATGCTCCAGCAGACGAGAGTTGAGGCGGTCAAGCCGTATTATATACGCTTTTTGCAGACCCTGCCGACTGTAAAGGATTTAGCGAATGCGGATGAGGAAGTGATTCTCAAGCTTTGGGAAGGTCTGGGGTATTACAGCCGTGTCCGCAATATGCAGAAGGCGGCGATGCAGATTATGGAAGATTTCGGCGGTGTGTTTCCTGCAAATCAAAAGGATTTGCTTTCGCTCAAGGGCATTGGGTCTTATACGGCAGGAGCAGTCGGCTCGATTGCGTTTGGTCTGCCGATTCCTGCGGTAGATGGAAATGTTCTGCGTGTAATGTCCCGCATTACAGCGGATGCATCGGATATTTCCTTACAAATAACAAAAAAGAAATGGGAAAGCCGTCTTGCAGAAATCATGCCGCAGGAGTGTGCCGGGGATTTGAATCAGGCATTGATGGAGCTTGGCGCGACGGTTTGTCTGCCGAACGGCGCGCCGAAGTGCGGCGTATGTCCTGTTCGGGCGAGCTGCATGGCATATTGCAAAAATCAGACAGCAGTGTATCCTGTAAAGGCGGAGAAAAAGCCGCGCACATTAGAATATTTGAACGTATTTTTCTGCGTAGACGGGGAGAAAATTGCGATTGGCAAACGCCCGAAAAATGGCTTGCTTTCGGGACTTTGGGAGCTGCCGAACGGACAGAGAGATATCGCACCGCCTGTTATGTTGCAGGAAATGGGCATTTTAGAGGCTGAGCTGCTTCCTATGAAGGGGCAAAAGCATATTTTTACGCATGTGGAATGGCACATGGACTGCTATTTCGTAAGGGTAACAAAAAAAACAGAATCCGATTTACTTTGGCTGACAAGAGAAGAAGCTGAAGCACAGTATGCACTGCCTTCTGCCTTCAAAAAAATATGGGCGGAAGGGTTGAAACAGATGAAATAGGTTGGTATTTTCGTCACAGTGTACAAAAAAATTATAAAATTTACTGTTAAATAATAATAATTATCGGTTGTTTTTTATGCTTTTGCGCGTTATAATAAAAAAGAATAAGACATAGAGGAAAGATAGGATAAGGAGAGTGCGAATTTATGACAGCTGTCAGAATTGCGAAAGCGGAAGATAAAAAAGCGTTTTATGATCTTTGGAAAATCTGCTTTGGTGACAGCGATGCCTTTTGCGATTGGTTTTTCAGAAACCGCTTTGCGCCTGATTATTCTGTTGTTCTGGAAACGGAGGGCAAAATTGTCAGCTGTATGCAGGCGTTTCCGTATACGCTTTGGATACGCGGAAGGGAAATTCCGGGAGCTATGCTCTGTGGTGTTTCTACCCATCCGGATTATAGAAAAAAGGGCTACATGGGGCTGATTTTCACCTATGAAATGAAGCTTCTGCGCGAAAAGGGCTGTTTGGTTGCACCACACACACCTGCGGTTTTGCAGAGCTATTTTCCCTTCGGGCATTTTCCTGTTGCGGATGCAGCGTATCTGACCTGCGACGGTATGTGTGCAACAAAAGGAAATGTAATGCTTACTCCTGTTACAGAATTGGATTCGTTATTTCCACTTTATACAGCAGCTGCTAAAAAATACAGCGGTATGGTTTTGCGCACCAAAGAGGATTTCCTGCGTAAAGCGGCAGATTATGCTGCGGACGGGGGGGAATGTGCTGCATATATTAGAAATAATGAGATAAAAGGCTATGCTTTTTATTATAAGACAGAAACGGAGCTAACCTGCGTGGAAGCGGTTGCTGATGAGAAATGCTATCCCATGTTAATGGAAGGGCTGTGTAAGGAAGCAGATGGTCTGATATTTTCTGCAAAGCTGCCGCCTGAGATGGAGATTCCCTTTGCAAAAACCGAGAGAAAACAGAAGGGCGTGATGGGACTTTGCAATGCGTCTGCACTGCTGCAGGCGTTGCAGCTTGAACTGCCGTATGCGTTCCGCCTGACGGATGCTGTCATTCCTGAAAATAACGGTGTATTTAATTTTCGGGGAAAGCCTTCCGCAGAAGCTCCTGTTTTTGAAATTTCCGCAGGGCATCTGTTACAGGTTCTGGTGGGATATCATTCCTTTGCTGAAATAAGAAATGAATTGAAAATTTTCGATGAAGAAAAATACAAGGAATTGGATGCTTTTCTTCCGAAACAAAAGTGTTATATTATAGATGAATATTAAAAAATGGAGGCAGGCCTTATGCCAAGATGTTTGGAATGTGAAAAAAATAAGACAATAGAAGAAACAAAAAACAATGCAACAGAAACCGCTGAACTGGTGTTCAAGTCCTTCGCATTAGAGGACAAAGTGCTGATTGATTCCTACACAAAGCCTTGGAATCTACAGTGCTCCGATCTTTCCTTTGCAAATCTCTTTATCTGGGGTGCAGATGGGAAAATGGAATATGCAGAGAAAAATAATGTGCTGTATATCAAGCTGGAATTTAAGGGAGTTCCCGTATTCCTCTGGGCACCTATCCCCAAATACGGCGTAGAAGTAGATTATCGCAAGGCAGTTTACGAGGGAATTGATTATATGAAAAAGCGCGGCGTGGAGCCGACCTATCGATCCGTCTGGACTGTGTTTAAGGATAAAATGCTGACGGCATGCCCTGAATTATTCTCCATGCCAACCGATATTGCATGGGATTATGTATATACCAGAGAAAGCCTCGCAACATTGAAAGGGAAAAAGCTGCACGGCAAACGAAATCATATCAATAAATTTCTGTCGAAATATCCCGATTATGAATACAGAAGGCTTGACAAAAGCATGATTGCAGACTGCATCACACTATATGATCACTGGATGGATGAGAAAACAGGTGAGGATGCACAGGAAATGGTGGACGAAAGACGCTCTGTTGAATTGGCATTACAGAATATGGATGCGCTGGGACTGACAGGCGGTACGATTTATATTGACGGAAAGCTGTGCGCCTTTACGATTGGCGAGCGCCTGCATCCGCAGATGCAGCTGATTCATATTGAAAAAGGGGATACAGAGTATGACGGTATCTTCCCGATTATCAATCAGCAGTATGTTTTGCATGAATGTGAGGATGTGGAACTGATTAACAGAGAAGAGGACATGGGTATTGAGGGGATGCGTAAGGCAAAACGTTCCTATAACCCCGTAAAAATGATTGAAAAATATCTTATCAGCACCAGAGATTTGCGTGAAGAAAAGGGTATCTGGGGCAAAGAGGAAGCATAAGAAGCAGGACAAAATGAGTCGGAGTTGAAATATACTCCGGCTTTTTTATATTTCGAAGAAAAGTCAAATTTTTTATATTTTTTTTCAATTTGGTGTTGACAAATACGGACTTCTAATTTATAATAATTATCAGATAACAATAATTTATCAATTTAAATAGAAAACAATAAAAGAGAGATTTCAAGGAGGAAAAAGTTATGAAAAAATTTGTATGTTCCGTATGTGGTTATGTTCATGTTGGCGATTCCGCTCCCGCAGAATGTCCTGTTTGCCATGTTGGCGCAGATAAGTTCGTAGAACAGAAGGATGGCGAAATGGAATGGGCTGCTGAACACGTTGTAGGTGTTGCACAGGGCGCAAGCGAAGATATCATGGCTGACCTGAGAGCAAACTTTGAAGGTGAATGTACTGAGGTTGGTATGTATCTGGCAATGGCAAGAGTGGCACACAGAGAAGGCTATCCTGAAATCGGCCTGTACTGGGAAAAGGCTGCTTTTGAAGAAGCTGAACATGCTGCAAAATTTGCAGAGCTGCTGGGTGAAGTTTTAACAGATTCCACAAAGAAGAATCTGGAACTGAGAATTGACGCTGAAAACGGCGCAACAGCAGGTAAATTTGACCTGGCTAAGAGAGCAAAGGCTGCAAATCTGGATGCAATCCATGACACAGTACATGAAATGGCGCGTGACGAAGCAAGACACGGCAAAGCATTCCTGGGTCTGTATAACAGATACTTCAAATAATCAGAATACAAAAAAATCAGAGGACGGGAGAAATCCCGTCCTTTTTGTGGTATAATACCCACGGATTTGTCCGTGGGTTAGCCGCTTACAGCGTCTATCCGCTGTTTTCACAGCAAATTCTAAAATTCGCAGGCAGAGCCTGCTCATACCATGCCTTGCGGAAGAAAATATCTGCTTCGCAGCTGTTCTCTTCCCCTGCAAACAAGGCATGGTACAATAAAAGCAAAATCAAGGAGGTGCTTTATGGCAGAATTCAAGCAAAATGAGATTTATTTTGGGTTTCGGTTACAGAAAATCGAAGAAATCAACGATATTCACAGCACTGCATATCTTTTTTCTCATGAAAAGAGCGGTGCGCGCTTATTATATCTGAAAAATGCGGATCACAATAAGGTTTTTAATGTGGTATTCAAAACGCCGCCTGAAAATGACTGTGGCACGCCGCATATTCTGGAACATTCCGTGCTTTGCGGTTCGCGAAAGTATGAGGCGAAGGACCCTTTTAATGAACTGGCGAAGGGGTCTCTGAACACCTTCCTCAATGCCATGACCTATGCGGATAAGACGATGTATCCTGTTGCAAGCTGCAATGAAAAGGATTTTCATAATTTGATGGATGTGTATCTGGATGCGGTTTTCTTTCCGAAGATTTATGAGAAAAAAGAGATTTTCCGGCAGGAGGGCTGGCGTTATCTTCTGAATGAAGAGAAAAACACACTAGATGTAACGGGTGTTGTTTATAACGAAATGAAGGGTGCGCTTTCTGATCCGGAAAGCCTGCTGAGTGGTGCAATTTCCCGCTCAATTTTCGGTAAAACCACCTATGGCTATGAATCCGGTGGGCTGCCTGCTGCCATTCCCGATCTGACCTATGAAAGCTTTTTGAATTTCCACCGGAAGTATTATCATCCTTCCAATGCGTATTTCTATCTTTACGGAGATATGGAACCGATGGCATGTTTGCAGCATATCAGTGAGGACTATCTGGATGGCTTTGAAAAAAGTGATGCCTTGCCCGTGATTACAGAAACGGAGTGTGTGCAGAAGGGAAAGCTGCTGCATGAAACCTACCCTGCGGCGGAGGAGGGCGAAGAGGGCGGTTCCTTCCTTGCCTACAGCATAAAGGCGGGCAAATGCACAGACCCTGAGCGTGTGATGGCATTGCAGATTCTTTCCTATATTCTGCTGGAAACGAATGCGTCTCCCTTAAAAACAGCTCTGTTGGATGCAGGCATTTGTCAGGAAACAGAGGGATGGTTTGATTCCTCAACCTATGAAATGGTATTCAGTATCATTGCAAAAAATGCGGATGTGAAACAGGCGGATGCCTTTATCAGAATCATTGATGCAGAATGGAAGCGTTTGGCTGCAGAAGGTCTGCCTGTGGATTTAGTCAAGGGTGCTTTACGAAAATTCGATTTCCTGCTGCGTGAGGAGGATTACGGCTCTACGCCGAAGGGGCTGATTTATGCAACCAGATTGATGAAGCGTTGGCTGCATGGCGAAGACCCCTGTGATAGCCTACGGCTGTTATCTGTGATTGAGCGGCTGAAAAAGGACGAGGGATACTTTGAACGGTTGCTGACAGAGGTTTTTCTGCATAATGAAGAAAAAACGTATCTTGTTTTTACTCCAGAAAAGGGAAAGGCGCAGAAGGATGCGCAGGCCTTTGCAGAAAAGATGGCTGAACGAAGATCTGCTATGACCGACGCTGACCTTGCGGAAATCAAAGAGGATGCTGAAAAACTGGAGCAATTCCAGACGAAGGCAGATACACCTGAAATTCTGGCGCAGATTCCATTACTGGAAATTTCTGAGATTGACAAAAAGCCGCAGCCTGCGCCGTATAATGCGGATACAGCCGCAAAATTTCTGCATGTGCCGCTGGAAAGCAACGGGATTCTGTATCTTAAGCTGATGTTTGATATCTCTGCCGTGCCACAGGAATTGTTACCGTATACAGGGCTTCTGACAGAACTTCTTGGCAAGCTGGATACGGAAAAATATTCCTTCCAGACACTGGCAACCGTGAAAAACCAGATTTTCGGTGATTTTTCTTTGCATAACAATACCTATAATAGCCACGCGGCGGATTATCGCGCTTTTGTGACCGTAAAGGAAAAGCTGCTCAAAGAGGATTTGGATGCTGCGATTGCCATGACAGAGGAAATTCTTTTCCATACAAAATATGATGTAGTAGAAAGTATGAAAAAAATCGTGAAATCCGCGAAAATCAAAGGGGAAAATGAACTGCTGAATCAGTCCCATTATTTTGCAATTTTCTACGGCGGCAGCAATCTCTTTCCGGCACTGCGGATTGAGGATATCACAAGCGGCATCCGCTATTATCGATTCCTCTGCGAGATAGATGCACAGTTGGAGCAGGATGCAGCACCTGTCATTGCGAAGCTGAAAAAAACGGCAGATCTTCTCTTTACACAGCGGAATCTGGAGGTTGCTCTGGGCTGTGAGGAGAGTGAAAGGGCGGTTGTAAAGACAAAAATCGACACCTTCCGTCAGAAATTACCTGCGAAAGAACAAAAGTATTTTGTATACAATTTTGATTTGAAGCCCGAAAGGGCAGCCTTCGCCAATGCAGGCGGCGTGTTATACAACACAACCTCCTTTGATTATCAGAAGAACGGATTGGCATATCATGGGAAGTATCAGGTGTTGAAAACCATCATCAATCTGGAATATCTCTGGAATCAGGTGCGCGTACAAGGCGGCGCGTATGGCTGCGGCTGTCAGTTCATGCGGAGCGGTTTCAGCTATTTTTATTCCTACAGAGACCCCAGACTGACGGAAACCTATGATATTTTCAAGGGACTTGCGCAGCAAATCAAACTTTTTAATGCAGATAAACGGGAAATGACAAAATATATCCTTGGGACAATTAACACGCTGGATCAGCCGAAAACGAACATGGAGCAGTTGAATCATGCCATCGGCAGATTTTATAAACAGTTGACGGATGCGGATTTTCTGCAGGAACGCACTGAAATCCTGCAGACAACCGCTGCGGATATTCGTGACTGTGCAGATTTGCTGCGGTGTGTCGATTGCGAAAACGTATGCAGCATCGGTAAGGAACAGAAAATCAAGGAAAACGAAAATCAGTTTACAAGAATAGAATCTTTAATTTAAAACTAAAAACTGATTTGAAACAAAAGAAATGAAATAAAAGAAATGAAATGAAATAGGAAGAAAGTGTCTGTGAAATATTTTTTGCAGACACTTTTTGCTATAGCAAAAATATGATAATCTGTAAGAAGTGGCTTGATATTCATGGAAAAGGGGAAATCTGTATTTATTCGCAAAACGATACTTTTACGAAAATATTGATATTCTTTGAGACTTGATAGCTGCTATAGCAATATTTTATTTACATAATAAAATTATGGTTAATCTTATTTCTTTGCAATAAAAAACAGGATGATACCATTTTTTTGATATCACCCTGTTTGTTCCTTATTTCTTATAAGTAGTTTCTGGGATTTACATACGCGCCGTTTTTCAATACGGAGAAATGACAATGGTTCCCAGTAGACCAACCGGTGCTGCCGCATTTTGCTACGGTCTGACCGCGGCTGACAACCTGTCCTACTCTTGCAACCAGAGAGGAATTGTGTCCGTACAATGTACTCAATCCACCACCATGGTCGATGATAATGGTATTCCCATACCCATTCATCCAGCCGGAATATGTAACCTTACCCGCCTCTGCCGCAACAATCGCTGTACCATAAGGTGCAGGAATATCCAGACCGCTGTGGGATTCTGTTCTACCGGTAATCGGGCTGGTACGAGTGACAAAGCCGCTGCTGACAGTGGTACGCCCGGGAACAGGCCAACCCAGAGAGCCGTTTCCGGTATAATATACCTTAGAGCTGCCGCCGCTGCTCTTGCTCTGTTGCTGCTGCTTCGCAATCTGGTTCAAAACGGCTTTATCCGCCTTTTCATTTGCTGCAACCATCTGTTCATATTTCGAGAGATCGTTCTGATAGGATGCAACCAAGGCTTTCTTTTCGTTTACAATTTCCTGCTGCTCGGCAAGCTTTTCTTTTTGCAGCTTAACAACCTCTTCCTGCTCAGCCTTATTCTTTTCAATCTCTTTTTTCTTTTTCTCAATCGTTCTTTGGGTTTCTTCCAGTTCCTCCAGAATTTCCTTATCGTAGCCCATGATATCGTTTACATATTGCATACGAAGGAACAAATCAGAAAAGCTCTGTGCATCAAAAAGGATTTCCAGATAGCCGCTGGAGCCCTTCTGTTGCAGGAAACGCATACGGCTGCCCAGTAATGCAAACTGCGCATCTCGTTTTTCCGTTGCCTCCTGCAAAGCTTTTTCGGCTTCTTCCAACTGCTTTGTCAGAATATTCAAATCTTCTGTTGCTTCATCCAGTTCTGCCTGAATGCTGGTCAAAACCTTATCCATTGCTTCCATTTCCTGTTCGGCGGAAAGCTTTTTATTTTTGATATTTGCAATTTCCTGTTTTGCTTTTTTTGTACTGGATGCCAGATTTTGGCGTTTTTGCTGTAATTGTGAAATCGAAGCTGCATCTGCCTGATACGTTGGAACGGCGCACGCCGAAACTGCCGCAACCAAGACAGCACAGACGAATTTTTTAAATTTTTTCATATTATAACCTCATATTTTCAATCTTTATCTTCTTATTATAAGGATTTATCTGAAATATTTCAACGAAAATTCATATTTTTAAAAAATTTTTAACATTTCTGCAGTTATTTCCTCTGCATTCCGCGCAAAATCTGTGCCCTCTTTACAGATGCAAACAGCGTATTTCTCGTTGATTTTCGGATATTCCTTGAAATATAAGGTCTTATCCTCCCATTCCAAAATGTCTGTCAGGGTTCCGTTTTTGATAAAAGAAATTTCCTGCAAGGGCAAGCGAAGTCCCCTGCCATCCCATTTAATAAGGCTTTCCTTTCTTGCCCAAAGTCGATAAAACAGCTGTGTTTGTTCCGGCTGCGTAAATTTTGTCAGAAAAGATGTTTCGTCCTTCGACAAGATTTTTTCGGTTTTTTCGGGAAGCTTCTCTTTTATCTGCTGTAAATCCGCACCGATATTCCTGTTACTGTAAGCACAAAGCGCATACGTTCCCGAATGAGACAGGTTGAACTGAAAATCAATTCCCTTCAAATATGGCTTTCCCAAGGGTGTTTTTTTGATTTTCTCTAGCTGCTCTGTATAATTGCATTTCTGCAAAGCAAAAAACAACAGCACACCTGCACCCAAAGAGAGTCTTGCCGTCTTCGGATTTTTCAGCTTTTCAATATACATCCTACGTTCTGCGGAAAGCAGTGTTTTCCCTTTTTCATATAACAGAACATCCTCAAAAACAGATACATCCATATACAAAATACCGTTCATGCTCTGCCCCTTTCCATAGGCACAAAAAGCAGAGTCTTTCGACCCTGCTTTTCTTTCGTGCTTCAATTATTTTACAATCAAGTTGATGATTTTGCCGGGAACGTAAATTTCCTTCACAACTGTTTTACCTTCCAATCTGGATGCCAGTGCTTCTTTTGCCTGCGCAATCGCTTCTTCCTTGGAGACATTTATTGCAACCTGCATTTTACCTCTCAGCTTGCCGCCAATCTGCAATGCGATTTCTACACTGTCCTGAACCAGCTTGCTTTCGTCAGCTTCGGGCCAGCCTGCTTCGAATACTGTATTTTCATGACCCAGTTCGTGCCACATTTCTTCTGCAATATGGGGTGCGAAGGGAGCGAGCATAACAGTCAATGTTTCCAGAGTGGACTTGGACAGACCGCCCTCCTTTTTCGTTACATCCATCAGTTTATTTGTGGATTCCATGAAGGTGGAAACGATAGTATTCATTGCCAGAGATTCCACACGCTTTGTAACATCTGCAATCATCTTGTTTACGATATATTCTTCATCCTTGGAAGGAGCCTTATCAGAAGCTTTATTTGCATAAACCATCTTCCATACTCTGTTCAGGAAACGGAATACACCGTCGATACCGCTGTCATCCCAGTCGCAGTCCAGTTCGGGAGGACCTACGAACAGTTCATACATTCTCAGAGAGTCGCAGCCGTATTTTTCAACCAGTTCATCGGGGGAAACAACGTTACCCAGAGATTTGGACATCTTGCTGCCGTTCTTTGTAATCATACCCTGATTGAACAGCTTTGTGAAGGGCTCATCGAAGGGTACTGCACCAATATCATACAGGAATTTTGTATAGAAACGTGCGTACAGCAGATGCAGAACCGCATGTTCGATACCGCCGACATACAGATCTACGGGTGCCCATTTCTTCAGTGCATCCATGCTTGCCAGCTCCTTATCGTTATGAACGTCTGTATAACGCAGGAAATACCAGCTGGAGCCTGCCCACTGAGGCATTGTGTTTGTTTCACGCTTTGCAGGTCTGCCACAGACAGGGCATGTTGTGTTTACCCATTCATCGATATGCGCCAGAGGAGATTCGCCTGTTTCTGTGGGCTGATAGGATTCTACATCGGGCAGCAGTACGGGCAGCTGATCCTCAGGAACAGGAACGGTGCCGCAGTGTTCGCAGTGGATAAGAGGAATGGGTTCGCCCCAGTATCTCTGTCTGGAGAATACCCAGTCACGCAGTTTGTAGTTGGTTGTCTTTCTGCCCCAACCTTTTTCCTCCATCAGGTGAGGAATCTTCTTCTTTGCATCGAATGCCTTCATGCCGTTCCAGTCGCCGGAGTTTACAATGATACCGTCACCTGTGTAAGCTTCCGTCAGAGGCTTTCCTTCATCCTCGCCTTCGGGCAGGATAACAGGGATGATGGGCAGTTTGAATTTTGTCGCAAAATCAAAGTCACGTTCATCATGCGCAGGTACACACATTACTGCACCGGTACCATAATCAGCCAGTACATAGTCAGCAACCCAGATAGGGATTTCCTTGCCGTTTACGGGGTTCACGCAGTAGGAGCCTGTAAATACGCCTGTTTTTTCTTTATTTGTCATACGGTCAACGGCAGATTTTGTAGATGCTTCGTAGCAGTATTTTTCTACGGCATCCTTCTGCTCTGCGGTTGTCAATGCAGCCAGACCTTCATATTCGGGAGCCAGCACCATAAAGGTACAGCCGTGCAGTGTATCCGGTCTTGTGGTGTAAACAGTGATTTTATCATCAGAGCCTGTCAGCTTGAAATCAACCTCAGCACCATAGGATTTGCCAATCCAGTCGGTCTGCATTTTCTTTACCTTATCAGACCAATCCAGCTTATTCAAATCCTCCAACAGTCTGTCTGCGTATGCTGTGATTTTCAGCATCCACTGACGCAGGTTTTTCTTTGTTACAACAGTACCGCAGCGTTCATGCACACCACCGGCAGCCTCTTCGTTTGCCAATACGCATTTACATTTGGGACACCAGTTCAAAGGCATTTCCTTTTCATAAGCCAGACCCTTTTTGAACATCTGCACAAAAATCCACTGTGTCCATTTATAATATTTGGGGTCTGTGGTATCTACTTCTTTATCCCAGTCATAGATTGCAGAAATTTCATGCAGCTGTCTTTTTGCGTTTTTAATATTCGCATCTGTGGAAACTCTGGGGTGTGTATTCGTTTTGATTGCATAGTTTTCTGCGGGCAGACCGAAAGCGTCCCAGCCCATGGGATGCAATACCTGATAGCCCTGCAGCACCTTATAACGGCTGACAACGTCGGAAAGCACATACCCTCTCCAGTGACCTACATGCAGACCAGAGCCGGAAGGATAAGGGAACATATCCAGACAATAAAATTTGGGCTTTACAGCATCCTCCTTGTTGATGGGATTTTTTTCCCATTCTGCACGCCATTTTTTTTCAATCGTTCTGAAGTCATAGCGACTCTCCATAGTAAATTCCTCCTTAAAAAACAGTGTTTTTTGATTTTTCTTGTTTGTGAAACCTAAAAATCCCTTCGTCTCAGTTAGAGACGAAGGGATACTCCGTGTTACCACTCTAGTTTGCCTGCCGAAAAAGCAAGCACGCTCAAAACCGATAACGGTGGCTGCCGCTGCATCCTACTCATGTCATACATTTTCAGAACAGAACTCCGAGGCCAGTTTTGCTTCTCTTTTCTGCCCCCTCGCACCAACCGACGGCTCTCTGTAAGAAAATAAAAAAGCTTATTTTTCCTCATCAGTGTCTTTATACAAATACATTTATATCATATTCACCAAAATAAATCAAGCATTTTTGGGGAACTTTTAAAAGAATACAATCTACATTATGCAGGGTTTTTGTTATACTGCTTCATTTTGGTCAAACTGATTTGTATACAGGTTATAATAAAAGCCCTTTTTCGCCATCAGCTGCTCATGATTGCCTCTTTCGATAATCTCCCCATGCTCTACAACGGCGATTAAATCCGCATCCTTGATAGTGCTCAGGCGGTGTGCAATCACAAAATTTGTTCTGCCCTTCATCAGGTTGTGCATTGCCTCCTGAATTTTCACCTCTGTACGGGTGTCCACACTGCTGGTTGCTTCATCCAGAATCAGTACGGATGGATTTGCCAGAATAGCGCGTGCAATGGAAATCATTTGCCGCTGTCCCTGACTGAGGTTGCCGCCGCCGTCCGTCAGCATGGTATCATAGCCATCAGGCAGTCTGCGGATAAATTCATGTGCATTGGCAAGCTTTGCTGCCGCCTTGATTTCCTCGTCTGTTGCGTTCAGTCTGCCGTAACGGATATTCTCCTTGATGGAGTCGGTAAAAAGATAGGTATCCTGCAAAACGATACTCAAGGCAGAACGCAGGCTGTCCCGCTTGGTCTGATAAATATCATGCCCGTCAATGGTGATGGAGCCGCTGTCGATATCGTAAAAACGCGTCAGCAGGTTGATAATTGTAGTTTTTCCTGCGCCGGTCGGGCCGACAAAGGCAATGGTCTGCCCCGGCCTTGCGTAGAGGTTGATGTGCTTCAAAATGGGATGTCCTTTCTCATAGGAGAAGCTGACATCCTTTAGTTCAACATCCCCTTCAATTTCGCCCATTTCGTAAGCATCGGGAGCATCAGGCTTTTCTTCCTCCTCATCCAGAACCTCAAACACACGCTCCGCCCCTGCCATAGCAGAGAGAATCGTATTCACCTGATTGGCAAGCTCCGTCAGCGGTCTTGCAAACTGCTTGGAATAAATGATAAAGTTGGAGATAATCCCCAATGTCATGCCGTTGCCGATAACCATCAGAATCCCGCCGACCGCAACCACAATGGCGTAGGTCATGTTATTGATTGCCGTCATAATAGGCCCGATGGAGCCGGAGAAAACCTCCGCGCGTACGCTTTTTGCAAGCAGTGCATCGTTCAGCTTTTCAAATTTATGAATTTCTTCTTCCTCTCGGCTGAATACCTTTACAACCTTCTGTCCGGAAATGATTTCTTCAATATGCCCGTTCAGCTTACCAAGCTCCTCTTGCTTTGCCTTGAAGTATTTTCTGGAATGGCTTGTTACCCATTTTGTCACAAGAAGCATTAACGGAATGGTTACAATGGTCGCAATTGTCAGCGGAATACTCAGATAGAGCATCATGGCAAAGGTGCCGATAACGGTCAGGATACTTTGCAGAATTTGCGAAATGCTGCTGTTCAGGCACATGGAAATATTATCAACATCATTTGTTACACGGCTCATTAGTTCACCATGTGTGGTTTTGTCAAAATATTTCAGAGGCAGTCTTTGGAATTTTTCAAAAATTTCCCTGCGGAGCGTCGCAACCGTTTCCTGCCCTACCTTCAACATCAGATAGCTGTAAAGCCATGTTGCAAAAGAGGCTGTCAGATAAATCAGCAGCAGCTCCAGACAAATCCTCCAAAGTCCTGTAAAATCGAATACGGAAATATATTTATCAATCGCAACACCAATCAGGCTGGTTGCGTAAACCGTACCAAGGGTTGTAAGTGCAATACAGATAACGGAAATCAGAATCAAAGGCCAGAATCTTACGAGGTAGCCGCAGAGACGAAGGATGGTCTTTCCTGTGTTTTTCGGTTTCCCGTGCGCAAACATTCCTCTCGGTCCGCCGGGACCGCCGGGGCGTTTTCTTGTATTTTCATTCGCCATCTGCCATCACTCCCTTCTTCATCTGAGAGGCAAGGATTTCCTGATATTCCGTGCTAGTTTCCATAAGATATTTATGGTTACCTTCTGCAACGATTTTGCCGCCGCCAAGAACCAGAATCTTATCTGCATCCCGAACAGAGCTGATGCGCTGCGCGATGATGAACTTCGTACAGCCGCTGTGAGAGGTTTTCATCGCCTGCCGAATCCGTTTTTCCGTCAGGGAATCGACTGCACTGGTGCTGTCATCAAAAATAATAATATTCGGGTTCTGAATCAATGCTCTTGCGATGGAAATACGCTGCTTCTGTCCACCCGAAACATTGACACCCCTCTGCCCCAGCTCCGTATCATATTGATCGGGCAGTTCCATAATAAAATCATGCGCCTGCGCCGCTTTTGCCGCCGCAATGATTTCCTCATCGGTTGCATCAGGCTTGCCCCACTTAATATTTTCACGAATTGTACCGGAGAATAGAATGGTCTCCTGCAGAACAACGGCAACACGCTTACGCAAATCGTGAATCGCATAATCGCGCACATCAATCCCATCCACCAGAATCTGTCCGTCCGTTACGTCATACAATCGGGGCAGAAGGTTCACAAGAGTTGATTTGCCGGAGCCTGTTTCGCCCAGAATCCCGACAGTCTGCCCCGGCTCTGCCGTAAAGCTGATATCATCCAGAACAGGGTCACCGCTGCCAAGCTTATAGCGATAGGAAACATGGCGGTATTCCACACGCCCCTCTGCTCTTGCCGGTTGCTTGGGTTCCTTGGGGTCTGCAATATCTACAACCGTATCCAGAATTTCTTCCAGACGGTCTGTAGAAATTTTTGCTCTGGAAATAAACATAAAGTTCATCGCCAGAAGCATTGCTGCCATCATCATCTGCATCAAATAGGTAATGCAAGCCATGATTTCCTCCACACGCATACTTCCTGCCTGCGTCTGTAAGCCACCAAACCAAAGAATCCCGATGATTGTGCCGTTTACCAAAATCATCATTACAGGAGACATCAAAAGCATCATGCGAAACGCACTGACGGTGGTTTCTTTATAATCCTGATTGGCCTCATTAAATTTTTCGACTTCATAATCATGGCGCACAAAGGCTTTTACCACGCGAATCCCTGCAAGACATTCCCGCATTACTGTATTTACCTTATCGAGCTTTTCCTGCACTAGCTTGAATTTTGGAATTGCCACACGCAGAATCAGATAAACTGCAATAGCAAGCAAAACCACCACAATCAAAAACATGCCCGCAATTTTTGCGTTTATGGAAAATGCCATGATGATACTGCCGATACAGAGCAAGGGAGAACGCACCAACATCCGCAGACAGATCATAATCACCAGCTGAATCTGTGTGATGTCATTTGTCAGACGGGTAATCAAAGACGGTGTGGAAAAGGTATCAATATTATGGAAAGAAAACTCCTGTATCTTTTCAAACGCCGCACGTCTAAGGTCTGTCCCCGTTCTCTGACTAACCAGTGTTGCGCAGATTAAGCACCCAATGCCGCCGATGATACCGATAATCGCAATCACGAGCATTTCAATCCCCGTTTTTGTAATGATGGCAGTGTTTCCTGTGCCGACCCCTTGGTTGATCATAAAGGTCATCAGCTTTGGCATGGCAAGCTCTGCTCCAACCTCCAAAAGCATTAAAATGGGTGCCAAAATCGCCAGCCTTTTATAGGGCTTCATATATTCCCATAGTCTTTTCATTTTTTCACCTCTTCTTTTTTCTACATAAAAACTGCCGCAGTAAGCCATTCGCTTAAGGGCAGTTTTTTTCGTTCTTGCTAAAAAAGTCAGGCATCTGAAAAGATGCCCGATACTTTATTTTAACATTTTTTATGAAATTGTCAACGAAAAGAAGATTAAAATACCATTACAGAACATATAAAAACATAAATGCGATATGGAAAGCAGAGCCAAGCATTACGAATACATGGAAAATCTCATGGAAGCCGAAGCTTTTCAGAATCGCGAGATTGGGCTTTTTCAGCGCATAAATCACCGCACCGATGGTATACACAATGCCGCCTGCCAGAAGCATCCCCAGTCCGCCCCAGCCGATGGCTCTTTTCAACGGAATAAACGCCGCAACCGCAAGCCAGCCCATGCCGACATAAATCAGCGTAGAGAGCCAACGCGGTGCATTCATCCAGAAGATTTTCATAAAAATGCCGAAAATTGCAATCCCCCATACTGCCGCAAGCAAAGCCTTTCCCCATATACCGGGGAGGATTACCATGCAGACAGGTGTATAGGTTCCTGCGATTAAAACGAAAATCATCATGTGGTCAATTCGTCTTAAAAACGCAATTTTTTCGGGAGCAAGGCACAGGGTATGATAAATTGTGCTTGCACCATATAGCAAAAGCAGAGAAATGCCGAAGATTGCGAAGGAAACCACCTGCGCCGTTGTTTCCGATCGTTCCAGCAAGCAGATAACAGGCGGAATCACCGCCAGAAAGCCGATAAAATGCGTCAGTGCGCTAAGCGAATCTCTTGCACGAAATTTCATTTTTTTCCCGATTACTGTTTCCATAATTTCATCTCCCTTATATCAAGTAGTTTTTAATACTACATCTTGCGATATAGGTATAGTATCACATTATGTTTGCCATTTCAAGGGATTCCTGAAATTTTTTAAGAAAAACTTGCGACATAGTATGAAATACTATATAATGAAGAATATGAATATTTTTGAAATTGAGGTGAGAACCCATGAACACATTTAATGAAGTGATTGAACGCTATGCCGCACAGATTCGTACCGCGGATGTCATCGAGATTGCGGATATTCCTACCATAGATTTGTATATGGATCAGGTGACAACATTTATGGATAAGGGCTTAGCGCGGTATAAACGAAATGAAACGGATAAAATCCTTACAAAAACCATGATTAACAACTACACCAAGGCGAAGATTTTCCCCCCTCCGGTGAAGAAAAAATATAGCCGTACCCATTTGATGCTTTTAATCATGATTTATCATCTGAAAGCCATCCTTTCCATTAAGGATATTGGTGTACTGTTTCATGTTGCATTGGCAGAGCCGGATGCAGAAAAGCAGGCACAGCAGATTGAAACGATTTACGCAGGCTTTGTTGCATTGCAGAAAAGCACCTATGCTTATCTTGCCAATATGGCGGAAAATAAGGCAGATGACTCCTTCTATGGGAAGGATATTATGCTTGGCTGCGAGGACAGAGAGCTACGGCGGATTCTTCTGGTTCTGGGACTTGTCATTCGCGCGAATACGGAAAAGCAGCTGGCAGAGCATGCGCTGGATGCCTATTTTTAAGTAATTTTCAAAAAAAGAAAGCAGTTTACGAAATGCTTCGCAGACTGCTTTTTCTTTTGCCTCTTTTTTATTTTTTTTATTTATCAGAACAGACAAAGCTGATTCGTTTCGGGAATCCCGTCCAAAACACCGTTTTCCTTGAGCAGATCAATCAGCGAGCGTCCCAGAGAGGTGCGCTCCTTCAATTCCTCAAGTGTATTGAATTCACCGTCCTTTCTCCCTTCCACAATGCTCTGCGCCGCATTCACGCCTAAGCCCTGCAAAGAGCTGAACGGCGGCAGAAGCCCCTCCTCTGTCGGAAGGAAGTTCTTCGCATCAGAACGGTAAAGGTCAATCGGGCAGAATTTGAACCCTCTTGCATAAAATTCAACTACAATTTCCAGAACAGTCTGTTTATTTTTATCCTTTGCGGTTGCCTCCTGCCCCTTCGCCTGAATTTCGCGAATGGCATCCCTTGCCACATCAATGCCCTGACACATGCAGGAATAATCGAAATCATCACAGGCACGAACTGAGAAATAGGACGCATAATACGCTTCGGGGTAATTGATTTTGAAATACGCAATGCGGAATGCCATCATAACATACGCTGCTGCGTGCGCCTTCGGGAACATATATTTAATCTTCTGACAGGATTCAATATACCAATCCGGCACATCGGATGCCTTCATATCGGCAATATCCTCTTCCGTTAACCCCTTCCCTTTTCTGACCTTTTCCATGATTTTAAAGGATTTTTTCTTTTCTACCCCCTTATTGATGAGGTAAATCATAATGCTGTCTCGTGTGGAAATGGTTTCCTTTAGCGTAATCGTGCCGTTTTCAATCAGGGTCTGCGCATTCCCCAACCATACGTCCGTCCCATGAGACAGACCGGAGATACGCAGTAAATCTGCAAAGGTTTTCGGCTTCGTATCAATCAGCATGCCGCGGACGAATTTTGTCCCAAATTCGGGAATCCCCAGTGTGCCTGTCTTGCAGTTGATTTCTTCTTCTGTTACACCCAAAGCCTTGGGAGATTCAAACAGAGACATCGTCTCCGGGTCGCCCAGAGGCACATCCTGCGGATTGACCCCCGTCAGGTCATAAAGCATACGGATAACCGTCGGGTCGTCGTGCCCCAGCAGGTCAAGCTTCAGCAAACGCCCCGAAATGGAATGATAATCAAAATGCGTTGTCGTAACAGTCGAATTCACATCATTCGCAGGACGTTGAATCGGGCAGAACTCATGAATATCATGGTCGCTCGGTACAACCATCAGACCGCCGGGATGCTGTCCCGTGGTACGCTTGACCCCTGTGCATCCCTCTGTCAGGCGTTGAATTTCAGCATTATGCGGCGTGATTTCTCTGGCATCAAAGTATTTTTTGACGAAGCCATACGCTGTTTTATCTGCCAATGTACCAATTGTCCCTGCCTTGAAAACCTTGCCCTTCCCGAACAGCACCTCAGTATAGGCGTGCGCCTGCTGCTGATAATCACCAGAAAAGTTCAAATCAATATCAGGTTCTTTATCCCCTTCGAACCCAAGAAAGGTCTGGAAGGGAATATCATGCCCGTCCTTTCTAAGCTTATGTCCGCAGACAGGGCAGTCCTTATCCGGCATATCACAGCCGCTTGCCTCCTCCATCGCAAACGCTTTTACTGTTTCCGATTCAAAATCGGAGTATTTGCAGTGGTCGCAGATATAGTGCGGCGGCAGAGAGTTTACTTCCGTAATCCCTGCCATATTTGCGGCAAAGGACGAGCCAACCGATCCTCGCGAACCAACCAGATACCCATCTGCAACGGATTTCCAAACCAGCTTCTGTGCGATGATATACAGTACTGCATAGCCATTGCTGATGATGGAATTCAGCTCTGTTTCCAATCTGTCCTGCACAATAGGAGGCAATGGGTCGCCATAGATGGAAATTGCCTTATCCATACAAATCTGGCGCAGCTCCTCATCTGCTCCTTCGATTTTCGGGGGAAAGGTATCATCGGGAATAGGCTTGATTTTCTCAATCATATCCGCAATCTTATTTGTATTGGTGATAACGATTTCTCTCGCCTTTTCCTCGCCCAGATATGTAAATTCCTTCAGCATCTCCTTTGTGGTGCGGAAATAAAGCGGTGCCTGCTTGTCCGCATCGGCAAAGCCTTCTGCCGCCATGATGATTTTACGGAAGGCGGCATCTTGCGGATCAATGAAATGCACATCACAGGTTGCCACAACAGGCTTATTGTGCTCCTCACCCAATGCAACAATCTGCTTATTGATGGCGATGATATCCTCCATGGAATGTACGCTTTCCACCTTCGGAGACTCAATCATAAAGCGGTTGTTGCCAAGCGGCTGAATTTCCAGATAATCATAGAAATTTACCAGCTCCTCAATCACCTGCTTTGGCTTTTTATCCAGAAGCGCGCGATAAAGCTCCCCTGCTTCGCAGGCACTACCCAGAATCAGCCCTTCCCTGTGCTGAATCAACTTGCTTTTAGGGATGCGTGGTCTGCGGAAGTAATAATCAATATGAGAAAGCGAAATCAATTCATACAGATTCCGCAAGCCGACATAATCCTTTGCTAGAATAATCGCATGATATGCCTTCAGCTTTTTATAATTTACCGTCTGGCTGGAGAACACATTAATATCGTCCACCTTATAGATTTCCTTTTCCACGAGCATGTCAATGAATTTCAGAAAGACCTCCGCCGTTGCTTCGGCATCATTGACCGCACGATGGTGTCCCTCCAGAGAAACACCCAACTGCTCACAGACGATATCCAGCTTATGCTTTTTCAGCTCCGGTAGAAGCGAACGGGAAAGCTCCAATGTATCCAGAACGGTATTTTTTACCTCAATGCCGCATTTTCGCTCTGCATTCAGGCGGATAAAGCCTGTATCGAAATTGGCATTATGCGCCACAAGCACCGCATCTTGGCAAAATTCCAGAAACTTCGGCAAAATTTCTGTAATGACAGGCGCATCGGCTACCATTTCATTCGTAATGCCTGTCAGCTTGGTAATCTCCGCAGGAATGGGGCGTTCGGGGTTCACGAAGGTGCTGAAACGGTCGATAATCTTGCCGTCTACTACCTTCACTGCACCGATTTCCGTAATGCTTTCGGTTTCCTTGGAAAGTCCTGTTGTCTCAATATCGAATACCACAAAGGTGTCATCCAGAGATTGTCCGCGCGGCATGGTGACAACGCTGCCCAAATCGTCAATCAGATAGGCTTCTACGCCGTAAATCACCTTCAAGTCGGATTTGCCGATTGCGTTCATCGCATCAGGAAATGCCTGCACAACACCATGGTCAGTAATGGCAATTGCCTTATGCCCCCATGCAATCGCGCGTTCGATATATTTTTTCACAGGTGTCACACCATCCATACTGCTCATCTGTGTATGCAGATGCAGCTCCACGCGCTTTTCCTCCGCATCATCCATACGGGGAGCAGGCGCGGCGGCAGTCATGATATTTTTCGCCATAATATCGATTTCCTTGGTATATTTATCAAACTGCACTTCGCCCTGCACGCGCAGATATTTACCCTTTTTGATTTTATCGCTCAGTTCGGCATCAAAAACACTTTTCTTCACGAAAAATTTCACTGTAGTCGAATCGCTCAAATCCGTAATATCAAAGGAAACAATATATTTTTCACCACGAATTTCTCTCGGCTCGATGTTATAAATACTGCCCTCGATAATGACATTTTCCCCGAGAATTTTCGTATCAATAATCTTCTGGTTTGCGCCGTTGATTTCTTTGCCAAGCAGAATCCCCTTGGAAACGGAGGAGGATACCGCTGCCACCTCTGCATTGGCTTTTTCCTGCACTGCCTCAGCCTGTGTGGTGATAATCTGTCGGCTTAGCTCCTCAAACTTCTTTTTCCTGTTGTTCTCAAGAGCTGCTCTGTCCGCTTCGGTTGCTTTCTGATTCTTAAATTGCACCAGAAGCGTTTCGCCCGTTTCGGTATGAATCATGTTCGCAATGGCATCATCCAGATGCTTCTGCGCCAGATAATATGCCATGTTATGCTTTACCAGAATTTGCAGCTTATGCTCCGTAACTCTCCACTCTGCGTCCGCAATTACACCTGCACAAATCTTGCTTTTTTGGCTCACAAGGGTTTTGATGCTTCCCCAATAGCCTGCTGCCAGTGCTTCGGGAGTTTTATCTGTCAGCTCATAGAAAACGGCAAGTGAAACCGCCTGTATCCCCGGAAGACTCTCTAAAAGCGCACCCTTCAGCTCCTCCTGCTTTTGCAAGGGAATCATCTTATTTGCGGTAATCTCGATACTGACAGTACGTTCCTTTTTATGTATCGTCAGCTTGCGTACCTCTGTGCCCTGAAAGGCTTCCAGAAGCGGCAGGGACAGCGAAATTTTCTGAAAGACCAGTTCAAATTTCTGTGCAGTCAAGTTGTCTCCCTCCTTTCCGTTTGGATTTATTATTAAATGCGGTCAATTTCCTCCATCAGTGCGGCAACGAGCTTGTCCTCGCTAACCTTGCGGACAATCTCGCCCTTCTTGAAGACAAGACCAACGCCCTTGCCGCCTGCAATGCCGAGGTCTGCCTCTTTCGCTTCTCCGGGGCCGTTTACCACACAGCCCATAACGGCAACCTTAATATTTTTCTGTATGCTTCTGCATTTTTCCTCGACCTCATTCGCAATGGAAATCAAGTCTATCTCTGTTCTGCCGCAGGTCGGGCAGGAAACGAAGGTTACACCGAATTGGCGCAGACCAAGGCTTTTCAGAATTTCTTTCGCCGCGCGGATTTCTTCGATAGGGTCGCCTGTCAGGGAAACACGAATCGTGTCCCCGATACCCATGGCAAGAATCGTCCCGATGCCGACAGCAGATTTAATCGTGCCTGCATAGGGCGTGCCAGCTTCTGTAATGCCGACGTGAATGGGATACGGAATTGCTTCGGAAAGCAGGCGATACGCTTCGATGGAGAACGGCACATCCGATGCCTTAATGGAAACCACGATATCATAAAAACCGAATTTCTCCAGAATATGTACATGCTTCATCGCGCTTTCCACCAAGCCCTGCGGTGTTACGCCGTCATATTTTTCCACCAATTCCTTTTCCAGAGAGCCGCTGTTTACACCGATGCGAATGGGAATCTGTTTTTCCTTCGCCATATCTACTACCTGCTTGATGCGTGCTTCGTCCCCGATATTCCCCGGATTGATGCGTACCTTATCAATGCCCAGCTCCATTACGCGCAGCGCCAATCTGTAGTCAAAATGAATATCCGCAACAAGGGGGATATGAATCCGTTTTTTGATTTCGCCGACTGCGTCTGCTGCCGCCATATCCGGAATTGCTACGCGCACCAGTTCGCAGCCCGCTTTTTCCAAGGCCAAAATCTGTGCCACTGTCGCTTCTACATCTCTTGTGTCTGTGTTGCACATGGACTGGATGATAATGGGATTCGTTCCACCCATTTTCAGACTGCCGATTTTAACTTCTCTTGTCAGTTTTCTTTCCATAGTCTCACCTTTTCAAAATTCAGAAAACGCCCAATTTACATCAGGCGTTTCGTTTCATTTAAATCATGTATTTTTTAATGTCACTGAAAATCACAAACGCCATCAGCCCCATCAGAAAAACGAAGCCTAAAAATTGCAGCTTGGATTCCGTTTCAATATCCATCGGCTTTCTGCGAACTGCCTCAATCAGCAGGAACAGAATTCGCCCGCCGTCCAGCGCAGGAATTGGAAACAGATTTAACACACCGAGGTTTGCACTCAGCACCGCACCGATATAAACCACGTTCTGGATTGCCGCCTTAATGCTGTATTGCAGCCCTGCCTGATAGCTTTGTCCAACCATATTAAAAATTGCAATCGGGCCGCCATATTCATCGGGGTTCGCCGTAAAGGTAAACACGCGCAGAAGTCCCTCTGCCGTCATTTTTACATAATTTATCATAGCGAATAGGCTGTAACGTGCCGTTTCTGCAATGCCCATTTTCGCGTAGCCGTCCACGCTTTCTGCAAGCAGCCCTGTTTTCACCTCAGGCGAAAAGCCAATCAGATATCTGCCCTGCTTCTCGTCCAGCTTTGGCTGCAGCTTATATTTATGATGCGTCCCTGCGGCATCCACCACGTCCAGCATCAGGCTTTCCCCGTGGTTGGACTGCAATGTATATTGCAATTCATCATAGATATGAATCGTTTTTCCGTCAATTTTTTGAATCCTGTCGCCAACCTCCAGACCGGACGCAGCCGCCGCGGAATCAGGCAAAACCTCTTTGATGACGGGCGTTGCCGTATAGGTTGTGCAGGTCAGCCCGAAAATCATGAGAAACGCCAGCAGGAAATTCATGACAGGCCCTGCCGCCATAACTGCCATTCGCGCGCCGACAGATTTGCTGAGGAAGGAGGTCGAGCTGGATGCGCCGTCCTCTGCTTCCCCCTCCATGCGACAAAAGCCGCCTAAGGGCAGGATACGAATACTGTATTCCGTATCTCCTTTGGTGCGGGAAAAAATCTTCGGCCCCATGCCGACCGCAAATTCCTGCACCCAGATGCCATTTTTCTTTGCAATAATAAAGTGTCCGAATTCATGCGCAATAACAAGAACACCCAGAAGTATTATGGTAATCAATAATGAGGAAATGTTCTCCACCTCCAGACAGAATTATCAGAAGCGCACAGACTGTGCATACGCCCTTGCCCATGCGTCCGCCTCCAGTAAATCCTCTAATGTATATTTATATTTGACAGTATATGCGTCCATCGTCCGTTCTATCAGTGAAGGAATCTGCAAAAACGTCAGCTCTCCCTTCAAAAAACGGGCAACTGCAATCTCATTTGCACCATTCAGCACTGCCGGCATTGTTCCGCCTGTTTTCAAGGCACAGTATGCCAGAGAAAGACAACGGAAGGTATCCAAATCAGGCTTTTCAAAGGTCAGATGGCTGCGCACGGAAAAATCTATCCGAGGAAACGGGCTTTGCACGCGTTTGGGATACGTCAGCGCATACTGAATGGGAATCCGCATATCAGGCTCACCCATCTGTGCGATGATTGCGCCATCCTCATATTCCACCGCGGAATGGACAATGCTCTGCGGATGCACCAGAACCTCAATCTGATCTACATCTACATCAAACAGCCATTTCGCCTCCATCACTTCCAAGCCCTTATTCATCAGCGTTGCAGAATCAATCGTAATCTTCTTGCCCATGTGCCAGTTCGGGTGCGCCAGTGCATCTGCCGCCGTTACATGCGCCAGCTCCTCGCGCTTTTTGCCGCGGAAGGGGCCGCCGGAGGCGGTCAGCAGAATACGCGAAATGCGGTTGTCTGCATTTCCCTGTAAGGACTGAAAGATAGCAGAGTGTTCGCTGTCCACAGGATAAATCCTTACATGGTGCTGTTTCGCAAAGTCCATTACAAGCTGTCCTGCGGAAACAAGCGTCTCTTTATTCGCAAGCGCGATATTTTTGCCTGCACGAATTGCTGCAAAGGTGGGCTGCAAGCCAACATTGCCGACTACAGAGGTCACAACTGTATCCACATCCTCGTATGTAGCCGCCTCGACCAGACCATCCATCCCGCTCGCTATGCGAATTTTCGTATCTGAAAGGCGACTCTGCAATGCCTTTGCGTTCTCCGCGTTCATCACCGCAATCAATTCAGGGTGAAATTTACGCGCCTGTTTTTCCAAAAGCGCAATATTTTTATTCCCCGTAATGGCGGCAACACGGATATCACCTAAATTTTCGACAACCTCAAGGGTTTGTGTCCCGATAGAACCTGTCGAACCCAAAATCGAAATTTTTCTCATTTTTTACACCTTCTGTTTTAATGAATCAGAAACAGCATGACATAGTATAACACAGGCGTGGTCAGAATGACGCTGTCAAACCTATCCAGAACGCCGCCATGCCCGGGCAGAAGATTCCCGTAATCCTTAATGCCAACCTGACGTTTGATGGAAGAAGCCGCAAGGTCACCAATCTGGGAGAGGATGGAGCCGAAGAATCCCACCAGACCGCAGAGCAGCAGCACATTTACCCCTGCAATGGGGTGGAAACGGTTAATCCAAAGACCATAAAGCAGGCAAAGCACCAATGCCGTAATGATACCGCCGATAGAGCCTTCAATGGTTTTTTTCGGGCTTAATGCGGGGCAAAGCTTATTTTTCCCAAGAAAATAGCCGGAGAAATACGCCCCTGTGTCACTACCAAAGGCAGAAATAAACGCCAGCCAAATCAGCAGCTTCCCGTGGTCAAATTCTCGTACGAGATAGACATGAGAAAGCAGGAAGCAGGCATAGAAAAAGCCAAAGAAGGATGCACAGCATTCCACATAGCTTGTTTTTCTGTAGCAAAGCACGCTGTAAATCAGCAGAGCAAGCACAAACAAAGAGGTAAACACGCTGAACAGCGTCTGTGTATACACAAGCTTATCCATGAAAACCACATAAAACAAGCCGAACAGATATGCAATGATATGTGCGCCCTTTACCTCACCTGCAATTGCACGATTGAATTCATACATCCCAATCAGACCAAGAAGCCCAACGCCTACATGCAGCCAAATGCCGCCGCTGATGACGATAAACAACAGCAGGGGAAGTGCCACCACAGCGGAAAGTATTCTCGTTTTCATACAGTGTCACCTCATTTCAATCTGCCGCCAAAACGGCGTTCTCTGTTCTGATAGTAATAAATTGCCCGTTCCAGTTCCTTTTTATCAAAATCGGGCCAAAGCGTATCGGAAAAGAAAAATTCGGAATATGCAATTTGCCACAGAAGAAAATTGCTGATTCTTTCCTCGCCGCTGGTGCGAATCATCAGTTCGGGATCAGGTGTGCCTGCCGTATCCAATGCATCAGAAATGGTATCCTCCGTAATGGCATCGGGAGAAAGCATGCCATCTGCCGTTTCCCTTGCGATTTTTGTTACCGCGCGGCGCAGCTCATCCCTGCCGCCGTAATTCAGTGCAACATGAACGGTCATGCCGTTCTTTTCTCTGGATAAATCCTCAATTTCTGCAATCGCCTTTTGAATATCTGTGTCCAAGCGACTCTTTTCGCCAATGACGTGCATCCGAATGTTATCCTTCACGAATTTCTTGAAATAATTTTTCAGATAAAACCGCAGAAGATCCATAATCGCCCCCACCTCTTCGGCGGAGCGTTTCCAGTTTTCCGTTGAAAAAGCATACACCGTCAGATGTTCCAAGCCAAGCTCCTTTGCGGCATAAATGATTCTTTCCAGCGCTTCCGCGCCTGCCTTATGCCCTGCTTTTCTGGGCAGACCGCGCTTTGTTGCCCATCTGCCGTTGCCATCCATGATAATCGCAACGTGCTTTGGCATCTTTTCGGGGTTCAGCTGAAAGGATTCGTTTTCATAAAGCATAAATTGCCTCCCTGTAACAAAACCCCTCTCCGAAGAAGAGGGGCTTGGATATTTTGATGAATTAAACGGTAAGGATATCCTTACTCTTCGCGTCACATTTCTTTTCGATTTCAGCAACGTATTTATCTGTCAGCTTCTGTGTTTCATCTTCTAGATCCTGCAATTGATCCTCTGTGATTTCCTTCGCTTTTTCAGATTTTTTGAAAACATCCATAGCATCTCTTCTGATGTTTCTGATTGCGACCTTAGACGCTTCTGCTTTTTTCTTAACTTCCTTTGTCAGTTCCTTACGTCTTTCCTCTGTCAGTTCAGGGAAAACCAGACGAATCACCTTGCCGTCGTTATTGGGGTTGATGCCCAACTCGGACATATTGATTGCCTTTTCGATTGCCTTCAGCAGGGACGCATCCCAAGGCTGAATCTGCAGCAGACGAGGCTCGGGAACCGTAATATTCCCAACCTGATTCAAGGGTGTAGGTGTACCGTAATATTCCACCATAATCTTATCCAGAACATGGGGGTTTGCACGGCCTGCGCGGATGGTGCCGTAATCACTGTCCAACGCGGTCAATGTCTTTTTCATTTTTTCTTCAAAAGGTTTTGTCAGTTCAGATGCCATACTCGTTTCCTCCTATGTGAACAAAATCTTACACAGTTACAATCGTACCGATTTTTTCGCCGCCGACTGCGCGCATAATGCTGTTTTCCTCATTCAAACCGAAGATGATAACAGGAATCTTGCGCTCAAAGCAGAGATTTGCGGCTGCCATATCGATAACCTTCAAATTGTTCTTCACAATATCCTCTGCACGGATGCAGTCGATTTTCTTTGCGTTGGGGTTGGTTGCAGGGTCGTCATCATAAACACCGTCAATGCTCTTGGCAAAGAACAGACCATCCACATCCAACTCTGCACCTCTCAGGGCAGTAATCGTATCCGTAGAGAAGAAGGGGTGTCCCATACCGGCTGCAAAAATTACTACTTCGCCCTTTTCCAGATGCGCAAGAGCGCTTTCCTTGGAAAATTGCTCTGTCATTGTGCCGATGACGATGGGTGTCTGTACGAATGCCTTGATGCCGTTCTGACGGAACGCATCTGCAACATAAATCGCATTCATAACTGTTGCGAGCATGCCAATCTGGTCTGCCTTTGTGCGATCCATCTTGGAATCTGCACTTCTGCCTCTCCAAAAATTGCCGCCACCGATAACCAGAGAAACCTGTGTCCCCTTTGCCATCACAGCCTTAATCTGTGCAATCAGCCCCCAGATGATGCTGTCGTCAAAGGTAACCCCCTTTTTCTCGCCTGCCAGCGCCTCGCCGCTCAGTTTCAGCACAATTCTTTTATACATTTTTACAGCCTCCTTACTACTCTAATGTATCACAAATTACAGAAAATTTCCAGATATTTTCTCTGCGGCTATGCAGAATATAAAAAATTTTAAGAAATTATAAAAATATCCGAAAAGATTCCTTTAAAAAAGGAAACGCCGGAGCAATCAATGCAGTAGCGTTTCCTTTTCATTTTTAAAAATAACCCGTTAACGAATTAGTTCATTGCCTTTGCAACTTCTTCTGCGAAGTTTTCATCTTTCTTTTCCATACCTTCGCCTGTTTCAAAACGAACATATCTTGTGATTTCGATGGGTGCGCCAACAACCTTTACAACGGAGTCGATGTACTGTTTTACAGTCATATCTGTATCCTTAACATAGGGCTGCTCTACCAGGCAGAATTCCTTCAGTTCTTTTTTCAGTCTGCCTGCAATCATCTTTTCGATGATGTTGTCGGGCTTCTTTGCATTCTTAGGATCGTTCTTTGCCTGTACTGTCAGGATTTCTGTTTCCTTTGCAATGAAGTCAGCGGGAACATCGTTTTCTGTGATGAATTTAGGGTTCAGAGCAGCAATCTGCATTGCAATGTTCTTGCCCAGTTCAACCAGCTCTTCTGCTTCGTTTTCGCAAGCCAGTTCAATCAGAACGCCGATTCTGCCGCCGCCGTGGATATAGGAAACCAGCTTACCTGCCTGTGTCTTTTCATATTTTTCAAAACGTCTGATGTTCAGGTTTTCACCGATGACAGCTACCTGCTGAGACAGTGCTTCCTTTACTGTGAACTGAGGGTCAAGTGCCCATTTTTCTTCAAAGAAAGCGTCCATATCTGCTGCTGTTGTTTCGGAAGCCTGTTTTGCAACTGCTGCAACATAGTCTCTGAATACCTGGTTCTTTGCAACGAAGTCTGTTTCGGAGTTTACTTCTACGATTGCACCAATCTTGTTGTCATCGCTCAGGTATACTGCAACCATACCTTCGGATGCGATACGGCCTGCCTTCTTTGCGGATGCAGCCAGACCTTTTTCTCTCAGCAGCTCAACAGCCTTTTCCATGCTGCCGTCAGCCTCTGTCAGAGCCTTTTTGCAATCCATCATGCCTGCGCCTGTCATTTCTCTCAGTTCTTTTACCATACCTGCTGTAATAGCCATGTTTGATTCCCTCCTAAATAATCTTATGTGCGTATCTTTTTCCGTCTTCTGCGAAAAAAAGCTGTTCCGTCTGATATAAAAAGAGCCTCAGCCCGTTTTAGGCTGAAGCTCGGGCAAATGCCTTTTTCTGAATTATTCAGCTTCTACTGTTTCTGTTTCAGCTGCTTCCTGTTCACCCTGCTTGGATTCCAGAACTGCATCAGCAACCTTGGAAGCAATCAGCTTTACTGCGCGGATTGCGTCATCGTTACCGGGAATTACGTAATCGATTTCATCGGGATCGCAGTTTGTATCAACGATAGCAACTGTGGGGATGCCCAGTGTGTGTGCTTCCTGCACAGCGATTCTTTCTTTTCTTGTGTCAACGATGAACATCATATCGGGAACCTTTTTCATTTCCTTGATACCGCCAACGTTTTTCTGCAGTTTTTCCATTTCGTGCATCAGCTTTGCAACTTCTTTTTTGGGCAGTACATCAAATGTACCGTCTTCCTGCATTTTTTCCAGATCTTTCAGTCTTGCGATTCTTGTTTTGATTGTTGTGAAGTTTGTCAGCATACCGCCCAACCATCTCTGGTTTACATAGTACATGCCACATCTTTCAGCTTCTTCACGAATGCATTCCTGTGCCTGCTTCTTTGTACCTACGAACAGGATTTCGCCGCCGTCTGCGATGCATTCACAGATTGCTGCATAAGCCTCGTCAACCTTTTTTACTGTTTTCTGCAGGTCGATGATGTAGATACCATTTCTTTCTGCGAAGATGTATTCTGCCATTTTAGGGTTCCATCTTCTTGTCTGGTGGCCGAAGTGAACACCGGCCTCTAACAGCTGTTTCATAGAAATTACGCTCATTGTATGAACCTCCTATTGGTTAATCCTCCGCATCCGTTTGTCGGGAAAACTGACCCTGTCAGCACCAATCCGCTTTTTTTCGGATACGTGTGTACTAAAAGTTACCTATGGGATTATAGCATATCCAAAACCAAAAAACAACCGTTTTTCTCAATTTTTTTAAAAAAGAGAAAAGCAGCTGTCTTTTGCATGATTTTTGTGTTGTATTTCGATTATTCTTCGTTCTCTTCCTCTGCGGGCTTTTCCTTCATATAGCCGCACTTTTCATTGGAGCAGACGATTTTCGGATTCTTTCTGCCCTTTTCCTCCAGAAACGCACCGCATTCGGGGCATTTTTCGCCCGTCGGCTTATTCCAGCTCATAAAATCACAGCCGTCGCCGTTGTGCTCGCAGCCGTAATAAATACGTCCCCTCTTGGTCTTTTTAATCAGAACCTTGCCGCCGCATTCGGGGCAGTTCACGCCTGCTTCTTCAAAATAGGGCTTTGCATTCTGACATTCGGGGAACCCCGGGCAGGCTAAGAATTTACCGTAGCGACCGTATTTGATAACCATATTTCTGCCGCATTTCTCGCAGACAATATCGGTTTCCTCGTCCTTGATTTCGATTTTCTCCAGCTTCTCCGCCGCATTCTCCACGCTTTTTTTGAAATCGGGATAAAAATCACGGATAATCTGCTTCCATTCCTCCTTGCCCATTTCCACGTCATCCAAACGCTTTTCCATGTTCGCCGTGAAATCAATATCCACGATGTCGGGGAAATAGGTTTTCATGATTTCATCAACCATTTCGCCCAGCTCGGTCGGGAAAAGATTTTTCGCTTCCTTCGTCACATAATGTCGTGCCTGAATCGTGGTCAGTGTAGGTGCATAGGTAGAAGGTCTGCCAACACCGATTTCCTCCAGTGTTTTAATCAGGGAAGCATCGGTATATCTTGCGGGGGGCTGTGTGAAATGCTGTTCGGGCAGAAGCTGCTCCGCCTGCAGAATATCCCCCTGTGTCAGCTTGGGAATGACTTTTTCATCCTCCTCCTCGCCCTTGCTATAGGCTTCCAGAAAGCCGGAAAAGCGCAGTCTGGAGCCGGATGCACGGAAGGTATAGTCCCCTGCCGAAAGCTTTACAGAAAGCGTATCATATACCGCAGGGCTCATCTGGCTTGCCACAAAGCGCTCCCAGATAAGCTTATAGAGGCGATACTGGTCTTTGGAAAGGGAATCTTTGATGCTTTCGGGTGTTCTGCTCACGTTTGTCGGACGAATCGCCTCGTGCGCATCCTGTGTTTTCCCCTTGGATTTATAAACGATTCTTTCAGGGTTTACAAAGGCATCCCCATAGGTTTCTTTGATAAATGCAACGGCTGCTTCGTATGCTTCATCGGAAATGCGGAAGGAGTCCGTACGGATATAAGAAACCAGACCGACCGTTCCCTCGCCCTTGACATTCACGCCTTCATACAGCTGCTGCGCAATCATCATGGTTTTCTGTGTTGCCATGTTCAGGTGCTTGCTCGCCTCCTGCTGCATGGTACTTGTGGTAAAGGGGGCAACGGGCTTTTTCTGTCTGCTGCCTGTTTTTACGTCCGTAACGGCAAAATCCTTACCCTTCAAGCCGTCCAGAACTTCGTTTGTTTCCGCTTCGTTGGCAAGCTCTGTTTTTGTTTCACCCTTGCCGTAAAATTTCGCTTCAAAGCCCTTGCCATCCGCATCCTTCAGCTTTGCGCCCAGCGTCCAGTATTCTTCGGGGATAAATTCGCGGATTTCCCCCTCTCTGTCGCAAATCAGGCGCAGCGCAACAGACTGCACACGACCGCCGCTCAGACCCTTCTTCACTTTTTTCCAAAGCAGGTCACTGATAGTATAGCCCACCACGCGGTCGAGTACACGGCGCGCCTGCTGTGCATCCACTAAATCCATGTCAATATCTCTTGCTTCGGTAATGGATTTTTTTACTGCCGTTTTCGTGATTTCGTTAAACGTAATACGGCTGATGGGTTTTTCCTCACCCAGATTGAGCGCGTGAAGCAGATGCCAGCTGATGGCTTCCCCCTCACGGTCCGGGTCAGTTGCGAGGTATACCTTATCAGCAGCCTTTGCATCCTTGCGCAGCTTGCCTAAAAGCTCCCCCTTCCCACGGATGGTAATATATTTCGGTTCAAAGTCATGCTCAAAATCAATACCCATCTGGCTTTTCGGCATGTCACGCACATGTCCCATGGATGCTTCGATTTTGTAATTGTTCCCCAAAAATTTGCCGATGGTTGCTGCCTTTGCAGGAGACTCTACGATAACCAGATATTTCTTTCCTGTTTTCGCAGCCTTTTTCACCGTTGCTTTCTTTTTTGTTGTTTTCTTTGCTTCTTTTTCTGCCGTGGCTGTTTTTGCCATTCGTTTCTCACCTCAGTTTTCAATGTACTCTGATATAGCCTGCCTGCGGTATTTTTTCAATATAGCCGGAAAGCTCTAACAAAGACAGAATATACTGCACCTCCTGCACCTTTCTGCCAAGCCTTCTGCAAAGCGCTTCGGCGGAAATCGGGGTACTGTCCTCAATCAGATCGAAAATTTCCTTTTCCTCAGGCGAAATATTTTCCGCCGTTTTAATCTGAAATTTTACCTTTTCTGTTTCTTTATATGCAATGCCCAATGCCGACAGGATATCGCTGCCCTCCGTAATGATGGGACAGCCCTGCTTAATGAGGGCGTTCGTGCCGTAGCTTAATGCACTGGTGACATTTCCCGGGACGGCATAAACCTCCCTGCCGTAATCCAGTGCCAGATCTGCCGTGATAATCGTGCCGCTTCTCTTTCCTGCTTCGACCACCACAACCATTTTGCTCAGTCCCGCAATGATGCGGTTTCTGTTCGGGAAATTCTTAGCAACCGCAGGCATTCCGGGCGGATATTCGGAAATGACGCAGCCGTTTTCGATGATGCGCTCCATCAGCTCCTTATTTTCCGCAGGATAGCAAATATCCACACCGCAGCCGAGCACAGCAATCGTTTTTCCGCCACCATCCAGAATCCCTCTGTGTCCCTCGCTGTCAATGCCACGCGCCATGCCGCTGACCACAATCACATTGGTCTTACCCAAGTCTTTCGCAATGTCATAGGCAACCGTTGCGCCGTAACGGGAGCATTTTCTTGCACCGATGATAGCAACCGTATCAATTTCATCATCGGGAATCTCTCCACGGACATAAATCCCAAGCGGCGGATTCTGAATTTCCCTCAGCAGCCGGGGATATCTTGGATGCCAGTAGGAATAAAAATCAATTTCCTTTTCCTCTAATTCAATAATCCAATCGTTCAGTTGGTCTTCCTCTCTGGAAAGGAGCAGACCTTCCGTCAGCTTCTCTCCCAGAATCGCAGACCGCCGAATTGCAGAGGGTTCCGCACGCCAAACGGCTTCTGCACTGCCGAAATGCTCCAGGAGACGATGCGCACGTTTCAAGCCGATGCCATCAATCCGCGTCAGCCACATCAGATAATATTCTTCCATACGAACACTCCTTCCCCTCTGTGAGTTACGACCTATACTATAAATGCTTTCTTTTCAAAATTCAATACCAAATTTTTTAAAACTTTAAAAATTCAGCAATTATGATGTATATAGCAGATGGATTTTTGTGTTCTGATTGAAATTTTTGTGAAAAATTGTTATGATGTAAAAAAATTGTTCAAAAACAAAAAGAAAAGAGGCTTCGAAATGCTTTCCATTATAAAATCAGCTGCACTCCTTGGCATCGACAGCTATCCTGTCGAGGTTGAGGTAGACCTGAGCAACGGTCTGCCCGCCTTTGATATTGTCGGTCTGCCCGATTCCGCAGTGAAGGAATCGCGTGAGCGTGTACGTACCGCTATCCGCAATGCAGGCTTTTCCTTTCCCGTCAAGCGCATTACTGTCAATCTTGCTCCTGCCGATACAAAGAAGGAAGGGGCTGCCTTTGATTTACCCATCGCACTGGGGATTCTTTCTGCCTGCAATCTTTTTTCCGCAGAAAAAACAGAGGATGCCCTCATTACAGGGGAGCTTTCTCTGGATGGGTCTGTGCGCCCTGTCAACGGCGTTCTGCCCATGCTGTATGATGCCCTGCGCCGCGGCATTTCCGTTTCCTTTGTTCCCTTTGAAAATGCAGAAGAAGCGGCTCTGGTAGAAGGAATGACAGTCTATCCCGTTCATTCCGTGAAGGAGATTGTCGCACACCTTTCGGGCGGCACGCAGATTGCACCCTATCATAAGGAAGGTAATGCCTTTTCTCTTACCCAAACGGATACACCTGATTTGGATTTTTCTCATGTAAAGGGGCAGGAAAACGCCAAGCGCGCCATGGAAATCGCTGCGGCAGGCGGACATAACATCCTTCTCATCGGGCCGCCGGGCTCAGGGAAAACCATGCTCGCCAAGCGTCTGCCTACTATTCTGCCCGATTTAAGCTTCGAGGAAAGCATTGAAATCACAAAGATTTACAGCGTAGCAGGACTTCTGAAGGAGAAAAATTCTTTGGTCAGAACAAGGCCCTTCCGCTCTCCCCATCATACCATTTCCGCCTCTGCATTGACTGGCGGCGGCAGAATTCCGCGTCCGGGCGAAATTTCTCTGGCGCATCACGGGGTACTGTTTTTAGATGAGCTGCCTGAATTTCAGCGCAATGCGCTTGAGGTTATGCGCCAGCCTCTGGAGGACGGCAAGGTCACGATTGCGCGCGTCAACGGCACACTGACCTTTCCATCCGATTTTATGCTTGCGGCAGCGATGAACCCCTGCCCCTGCGGCTATCTGGGCAACAGTGAGAAATGCCATTGCTCTGCGAATGAAATCATGAAATACCACAGAAAAATCAGTGGCCCTCTTTTGGATCGTATTGATTTAATGGTAGAAATGCCACCCGTTGCGTATGAGGAGCTAGACAGCACTATCCCTGCGGAATCCTCCGCCACCATTAAGGAGCGTGTTGTCTGCGCACATAAAATTCAGCTGGAGCGCTTCCGGAACGAAGGCATTTTCTTTAATGCGCAGATGAACGCGGCACAGATTGAAAAATACTGCGCTTTGCGCGAAGAGGATAAGGAACTGCTGCGTACCGCCTTCGCAAGAATGGAATTAAGCGCACGCGCCTACCATAAAATCCTTAAGCTGGCGCGCACTGCCGCTGACCTTTCGGGTGATGCGCAGATTACACGAAAGCATCTGCTTGAGGTGCTGCAGTATCGCTCTCTGGACAGAAAATATTTATTATAAAATTCTGATTTCGACTTAAATGAGTGAGGTAATTTACAAATGATGATTTATTCTAAACGACAAATGTCTGATACTTTTCTGATTGCTGTCCTGCTTGCTGTGGTTGGCGGTTCTCTGGATGCCTATAGCTATGTAGCAAGAGGACATGTTTTCGCCAACGCGCAGACGGGGAATATCGTCCTGTTCGGTCTGCATTTGGCAGATGGCGAATGGATGCAGGCAGGAACGTATATTATCCCTGTGCTTGCCTTTGTGCTGGGTATCTTCATTGATGAATGGATAAAAAAATTCATCTCCCCCCTGCCGAAGGTACACTGGCGGCAGATTGTATTGCTCTTTGAAATTGCGATGCTTTCAATCGTAGCGTGGCTCCCCTTTGGAGAAAGGCATGATATAGTTGCAAACGTGTTGGTTTCCTTTGTCTGCTCCATGCAGGTGCAAAGCTTTCGTAAGGTGCATGGCTTGCCCTACGCCTCCACAATGTGTACGGGCAATCTCCGCAGCGGTACAGAGCTATTGTTTCGTTTCGTGCAGAGCGGCGATAAGGAACTGCGCTATAAAAGCCTGCATTATTACGGCGTGATTTTCTTCTTCATCCTCGGTGCAGGCTGTGGTGCGCTTGTCACACAGCATTTTGGCAGCACCACTATCGTCTATTGCAATATTCTCCTGCTTCTGACCTGTGCACTGCTTTCCATTGAGCATGTAGAGGAATAAGAAATCAGATAAACCGGATAAACCAAAAAGACCTTACCCATTCGTGAAAATGAGCAAGGTCTTTTTATTATGTATTTTGATTATTTATTATGCTTTTCAATCGCTTCTGTCATGCGTTCCAGTCCTGTTTTAATGATGCTGCGCGGCATTGCAAGGTTCAGACGAACATACCCTTCCGCATTGCCGACGAACAAATCATTGCCGCCTTCCAGCAAAACGCCTGCGTTATTTGCAAAGAATCCGGGCAGATCCACAACATCCGGCAGGCAGCCCTTCAGATTCACCCAGGCAAGATAGGTTGCTTCGGGAACAGAGAACACCGCCGCAGGCAGATGCTCCGCCAGATATTCCTTTACAAATATAAAGTTTTCATCCAAATACGTCTTAAATTCCGCAAGCCATTCATCGCATTTCTCATACGCCGCCTGATGTGCAGCAACGGAAAGCGGATTAACAAAGCCTACGATTTTATCCCGTTTGCAGAAAATCTTCCGCAGCTGTGCATCTCGAATGATGATATCAGAGAACATCAGCCCTGCCATATTGAAGGTCTTGCTAGCAGACATGCAAGTAATCAGCTTGCCGTAAGCGGGCATAACCTTCCCCATAGGAATATGCTTTCTGCCGTTTCTGATGATATCGCAGTGGATTTCATCAGAAATAAGCCAGAGATTATGCTTCTCCACGATTTCCGCTACCCGCTTCAATTCTTCCTCTGTCCACATTCTGCCGGAGGGGTTATGGGGGTTGCACCAGAGCACCAGCTTCACCAGAGGGTCTGCCGCTTTTTTGGCAAAATCATCAAAATCAATCATAAAGTAGCCGTTTTTATCAATCTTCAAATCGGAGCAGACATATTCCACACAGTTATATTCTGCGGCATGCTGAAAATAGCCATACGCAGGTGCAACCATTAGAACCTTTTCATTCTTTGTCAGCAAAGATTCCAGAAGCTGATACAGCGCAGGAATAATCCCTGGAGAAAAGGTCAGTTCTTCCTTCGGGAAGTCCCAATCGTACATCTTTCTGCACCATGCGGAAAATGCCTGATAGTAATCATCACTGTAAACACAGCTATAGCCGAAAATACGCTTCTCTACCCTTTTCTTAATGGCTTCACAGATTTCGGGAGGTGTCGCAAATTCCATATCCGCAACCCACATTCTGACAAATTCATCATCCGCATAGGGAAATTTCATTTCAGGGCCTGCATGGAAAATATAGCCACGAAAGCCGTCCGTATTGAGCGCATTCGTATTTCTTCTGTCGATAATTTCATCAAAATTGTACTTCATGTAACCACTCCTTTGTATCTGTTTTCCTCTGTCGCCGTCAGCATTTCTGCCTGTTCAAAGTATAAAGGAAAATTTTCCGCAAAGCAATTAATTCTTAGCATTTTTATAGATTTTCTATGAACCGCTTATTTCCCAAGTATGTCTTTAATTTCTTCCAGCGTTTCCGCAAAAAAGATGCCCTTTTGCCGTTCCGCAGAGGAAAGCCCCTTTTCAATCATAAGAGAGAGCAGATGCTTCAGATCATCGTAGTATCCATTCAGATTATACAGAATACAGGGTGCATTCAACTGATTCAGGGCAACCTTGCTTATAATTTCAGAAATTTCCTCCAGCGTGCCTGTGCCGCCCGGAAATGCAATAAACGCATCCCCAAGGGCAATCATTTTCGCCTTCCGTTCGGACATATCCTTTGTAACAATCAATTCTGTCAGCCCATTGTACTGGAAGCCTGCATCCATGAAAAACTGCGGTTCTACGCCTGTTACTTTGCCGCCGGCTTCAAGGTCAGCCTTTGCAAGCTCACCCATCAGCCCTGTTTTCGAGCCGCCATATACCAGTGCATTGCCGCTTTCACCAACCCAATGCCCCAATGCCTGCACTGCCTCACGCAGACGGTTGTCATTGCCTTCATTTGCTCCAAGGTATACAGTAATATTCATTCTTATTCTCCTTCTTCCTCAAAAAAAGTAACACAAAAAAGAACCAACCGATTCTTCGGTCAGTCCTTTTGATTTTTCATTAAAAAATTCGTCTTGCTGTTACATATGTATTTGCGCTGTAGCCGCTGTTCAGATTTGTTACGGTAACACCGTTGCCCTTTCCATCCGTTGAATGAACGTATGTACCGTCACCGCAATAAATGCCGACATGGCTGATACTGCTGTTTCCACCTGTATTAAAAAATACCAAATCGCCTGCCTGCAGATTCGCCTTGGAAACCTCTACGCCGTTGCTCGTCATAGATGCAGAAGAACGACTCAATGTGATGCCGAAATTTTTATAAACAGCGTATACAAAGCCGGAGCAATCTACGCCTGTGTTCAGATTCGTGCCGCCCCATACATAAGGCGTACCGATGAACTGCTTGCCGTATGCAACCACCGCAGCACCCTTTGCAGATGCTGTATTGCTTGTAGTGTTATCAGGCTTTTCGCCTGTTTTCACAGTCAGGTAATCTGCGGAAACATATCCCTTCTGCCCTGCATCTGTCACAATGCTGACCCAATCCTGTCCAGCACGTTCCACATCAACAATCGTACCGGAAGGAAGAACCGTCAGCACCTCTGCACTTGTGGATGCTTCCTTGCGCAGCTTCAAGCCGGAGCCTGCTGTTACCACGCCGTAGGTATCCTCTGCTTTTGTTGTTGCGCTTACAGGTGCAGCTGTGGTTTCGTTGCTTACCTTGGAAACATACTGCAGCAGATTGCCGGAAACATAATCCTTGCTGACATAAGCAGAACCGCCGTTATAGGAAACACGATACCAATCGTCATTCTGCCCTGTTACGGTGACTGCTTCCCCGCTGCTGAATTTTTTCAGAGAATTGGAGGCTGTAGTTGCTTTTTCTCTCAGGTTAACACCGGAGCCGGTAATGCTGCCATCTGCCTTTGTTACGGAGAAATAATCTGCGAAAACATAGCCGGTTGCACCGTTATAGGAAATCTTAAACCAGTTATCAACCTTATCCAGAACAGTATATTCTGTACCCTTGTTAATTTTACCTAACACATTTGCACCTGTACTTGCCCCTGCGCGGACATTTACATTTGTACCGGAAGCCTGTCCCACGTTTGCCGCGAACGCAGTTACGGTACTCAGCACAACAAGTGCAGCTGTGACACAAAGCTGTTTCATTACTTTATTTAAACCCATTGGAATCTCCTCCAAACCATTTTCCGTCGCAATTGTTACAAATCTATTACATTCAGTATAAAAAAAAGTAATAAATATGTCAATAGTTTTCTGTCGACAGAACCTGTATTTTCTGATTTTTCCGAAGGAAAAGGCTACAGAAAATACTCATTTTCCGTAACCTTTCGGTATTCCCTCTTTCTTAGGATTTCTTTAAGATTTCTTCTTTGAATTTTCCGTTTTCATAGAAAAGCTCACCATCGGCATAGATTTTACCTTCCTTTGTCATGTCATTGATCATGTCCCAATGGATAGCAGATTCGTTTTTGCCGCCTGCCTCCCGAAAGGCTTCGCCAATCGCCATGTGCATGGAACCGCCGATTTTTTCATCAAACAGGATATTTTTCGTGTGCCGCTGAATCCCGTAATTCGTGCCGATGGCAACCTCGCCGAAATAACGGGAGCCTGCATCGGTGTCCACATAGGACAGCAGGGTGTCCAACATTTCTTCATTTTTGCAGGAAACATCCACAATGCGTCCCTTTTCTACCGTCAGGCGTACCTCGTAAAATTCATTCCCATTCATGATGGCGGGATAGGAAAAGGTGATATAGCCGTTAATCCCATCCTCCACAGGAGAGGTAAAAATTTCACCGTCAGGGAAATTGGCATCCCCGCAGCAGTTAATCCATTTTCTGCCTGCCACGTTCACGAAAATATCTGTATCCTTAGAAAGAATATGCAGTTCCTTCTTTCCATCCAGATAGCTTGCCCATTTTTCCTGCCATGCCGCCATTTCCTGCCATTTTGCAACAGGATCTTCCTCGTAAAGATAGCCTGCGGTGTAAACGAAATCCTCATATTCCTCCAGGCTCATGCCTGCATTTTGGGCATCCCCGTTGGTCGGGAACTGTGTGCCGCACCAGCGCAGCTCACCCGTTCCCATGCGTTCGGAATAAATCTTGCGGTTGTCCTTATTCGCCAGACGCTTCTGTTTCAGTCGCTCCGCTTCGATGGACTGCATGGTCTTTGTGTTTTCGCTGCCCCATGCGCTGATCCAGACATCGCTTTTTGCGCAGGCACCAAAACGAATATTTTCTCTGGCATATTGCTCCTCTGTCCCATTTTTCAGAAGCTCCGCATCCACATCGGGAACGTCAATATAATATTCCACCAGCGCGCCCGCTTTCACTGCCGCCCTTGCGACTGCCTTGATAAACGGCAATGCCGCATCCTCCGCGGAAATAGCAACGCGGTCGCCTTTTTTCACCTTTGTTGAATAATTTACCAGCACATCTGCCAGCTTTTCTAATCTTTCGTCCTTCATACCCTCACGTCCTTACAAAAAAATTCCTATAAAAAAGATTCTCTTTCTGCAAAAAGGTGCTTTTTACCGCACATGAATCTGACACATCTGCATGGTCTGCAATGCCGCCGCATGGCTTTCGGGTCTTACCCCTGCACAGCAGGATGCGTCCACGCTGATTTTCACCTCAGGCAGTCTTGCCTTTAAAATCAGCGCATTAGAAACCACGCAGATATCGGTGCAAAGACCGATAATCTCAATTTCACATTCTTCCGCAGGCAGTCCTGCAAATTCCATGACCATCATATCTGCCAGCTCCCAAGAGCCGAAGGATGGCTTATTCATCACAACGGCATTGCCCAGAGCCGCCTGTACCTTTTTATTCAACTGCCAGCCGTATGTGCCTTCGATACAATGCACAATGGGAAGGTTTTCACCCTCCTGCGTTTGCAAATAATTATCCTGATGGGTGTCTCTGGTTGCATACACGCAATCCTTGGTGTAGGTGTTGATTTTTGCAACCACATTGTCTACAATCGCCTCCGCCTCAGGTGTGCCGAGAGAGCCGTCAATAAAGTCATTCTGCATATCCACAACAATCAAAATTTTTTTCATTTTTCTTTATCCTTTCCCTTTTTTCGGGTTATTTTTCTGATATAGATGTATCATACCACAGGGAAATTCTACTTTCAAGTAAAGTCATGTATCTAATCTTTTTCTATCTTTTCTAATCTGTTTCCTCGTTTCCATCATATCTATCTTGCAGTCCTCTAACAAAATCCGAAAGAAATTCTTAAGAAATTTCCCTTTCTCCTTGACACAGCCTGCTTTTTCGGGGTATCATAGAAACCGTGAAAAACAATGACAGGGAATAGTAAAAAAGCCTCCTTGCCCCCAGAAAACAGGCGGTTGATGTGAGCCTCGGCAAGCCTTTTTGAACCTGCCCCTTGAGTTCCGCAGGGAAAATGCGGCGTAAGTGCGGCGTTAACGGCTTTGAGAGGATGCGTTTTTGCATCAATAAGGGTGGCACCGCCGAATGACCTTGGTCCCTTTTCAGAGGGATGAAGGCTTTTTTTATTTTCAGAAATTCTCTGTACAGAAAAGTTTTAAGGAGGAAATCAAATGGCAAAAGAAAAGAAATTTGTAGAATCCATCACCGATATGGAAGTGGATTTTCCCCAGTGGTATACCGACGTTGTTAAAAAAGCGGACTTAACGGCATATTCCAGCTTGAAGGGCTGCATGATCATCCGCCCTTATGGCTATGCCATCTGGGAGCTGCTGCAAAGACAGCTGGATGACCGTTTCAAAGAAACAGGCGTGGAAAATGTATACATGCCCATGTTCATTCCCGAAAGCCTGCTGCAGAAGGAAAAGGACCATGTAGAAGGCTTTGCGCCCGAGGTTGCATGGGTAACCCACGGCGGCGAAAAGAAGCTGGAGGAACGCATTTGTGTCCGTCCCACTTCCGAAACCCTGTTCTGCGAGCATTATGCAAACATCGTGCAGTCCTACAGAGACCTGCCCAAGCTGTATAATCAGTGGTGCTCCGTTGTTCGTTGGGAAAAAACAACACGTCCCTTCCTGAGAACCATGGAATTTTTGTGGCAGGAGGGTCATACCGCACACGCAACCGCAGAGGAGGCACAGGAAAGAACCATCCAGATGCTGAATATTTATGCGGATTTCTGCCGTGATGTACTGGCAATCCCCGTTATAAAGGGCGAAAAAACAGAAAAGGAACGCTTTGCAGGTGCAGCACACACCTTTACCATTGAATCCCTGATGCATGATGGGAAGGCACTGCAGTCCGGCACGAGCCATAACTTCGGTGACGGCTTCGCGCATGCCTTTGGTATCCAGTATACCGATAAGGAAAACAAGCTCCAGTATGTACACCAGACAAGCTGGGGCATGACAACCCGTATGATTGGTGCTATCATCATGGTGCATGGTGACAACAGCGGTCTGGTTCTGCCCCCTCGTATCGCGCCCACACAGGTGATGATTGTTCCCATCGTGCAGAAAAAGGAAGGCGTACTGGAAAAAGCAGCTGAGCTGAAAAACAGACTGGCAAAGGTTTGTCGTGTAAAGCTGGATGATTCTGATAAATCCGCAGGCTGGAAGTTCTCCGAATATGAAATGAAGGGGATTCCCGTTCGTCTGGAAATCGGCCCCAAGGATATTGAACAGAATCAGTGTGTTCTGGCAAGACGAGATACCGGAGAAAAGATTTTCGTTTCTCTGGATGAGCTGGAAACAAGAGTTCCTGCCCTTCTGGATGAAATTCACGAAAATATGCTGAAAAAAGCAACCGAACACCGTGAATCCAGAACCTACGTTGCAAAAACAATGGATGAATTTGAAAAAATCATCAACGAAACACCCGGCTTCATTAAAGCAATGTGGTGCGGCGATCAGGCCTGTGAGGATGCCATCAAGGAAAGAACAGCAGCAACCAGCAGATGTATTCCTTTTGAACAGGAAGAAATCTCTGATGTCTGCGTATGCTGCGGCAAGCCTGCGAAGCACATGGTTTACTGGGGCAGAGCATACTAATCCCACAACAGAATAAAGCAAATTAAAAAAGGGTAAATCTTCAAATAAAAATGAGGATTTATCCTTTTCTTTCTTCATTCGCCTTTCGGTTATTCCTTCTTCTGCCCTTTCAGATTAAAAAGCAGCAGACCACAGATGATAATCGCGCCGCCGACAAAGGTTCCCATCCCCGGCACCTCATGCAGAAGCAGAAAACTCATCAGAGTGGACAGCAGCGGCGAAAGGAACATAAAGTTCGCCACCTCGCTTGTTTTTTCCGCATACGCCAGAGCCTTCGCCCAGAGGATACAGCCGACGGCATTAGAGATGATTGCGAGATACAGCAAGGCGAGAAAATGCTTCGGCTCCCCGGTTACCATCTCCCGAAAGCCCTGCATAGCAGAAAAGCAGAGCCACAGCGCTGCTCCAAGCATGCTGAAACAGGTGATTTGTGCGGAGGTATAGCCCATGGCAACCAGCTTTCTTGTCATAATGTTATAGCCTGCCCAGGAAGCGGCAGAAAGAAGCATCCAGAGCATTGCCACATCAATGGAAAACGTGCCATGGCTGTCCCAAAGCAGAAGAATCATAACACCTGAAAAAGCAATAAAAATTGAAATCCAACTTACCGGACCGATTTTTTCTCGGTACACCTTGGATGCAATTATTGCCGTCATAATCGGAGATGTAGCAACCAGAAGGCTGCACGTTGCGGAAGGCAATGTCTGCAAGCCGATATTCATTGCCACCGTATAAATCACATACCCAAGCGCCCCCGCAAGCAGGAATAACGGAATATGCTTTTTCTTCGGCAGTGCCATTCCTTGGAATTTCCCGATGAACAGCATGAAGCTCCCCGCAATGAAGCTGCGAAGAAACGCCAGCGGCACAACCGTAAAATGTGTCTGCGCAATTTTTGTCAGCGGATATGCCGAAGCCCAAAGGAATATGGTAAATAGGCTGTACCCGATGACCTTTTTCTTTTGTATTGTCAAAGCTGTCCCCTTCTTTCTCTTTAGACACGATACACCATTTTTCGCAAAAATGCAAACAAAAAAAGAGAGGGACATCTAAGCCCCTCTTAAAATCATTTCCCTTTCAGGTTAAAGACTACGATACTGATAATAATAATCGCGCCGCCGATAAATGTGCCTGCATTTGGCACCTCATGCAGAATGATAAAACCCATGATGGTGGAAAGCAATGGTGTCACAAACATGAAGTTTGTTACCTCACTGGTGCGTTCCGCGTAGCTCATTGCCTTGCCCCATGTAAAATATGCCGTTGCGGAGGGCAAAGCCCCCAGATAAATCAGTGCAATGATGTGGCTCACGCTTGCACCTGCCAGCTGATGCAGTCCATCCCCCGCCCAGAAGCCAAGCAGAATGGCACCGCAAATCATGCTGTAGGTTACGATTTCTAAGGCATTATAGCCCATTGCAGAAAGCTTCCTTGTCATGATATTATAGCCGCAGAATACGATTGCCGCACCGACTGTCCAGATAAGACCGATATTGATGGAAAATACGCCTTCCCACAAAAGCAGAATCAGCACACCGATAAATGCAGCCGCGATTGCCGCCCAGCCGATGGGTTTGATTTTCTCTTTATATAGATGGGATGCTACGATTGCAGTCAGAATCGGGGTTACCGCAATGATAATACTGGAGGTTGCGGAGGTCAGTGTCAGAATACCTGTGTTAAAGGTAATCATATAGCCCGTAAAGCCAAGACCGCCGGATACAAAGAACAAAGGAATGTGCTTTTTCTGCGGCAGGCGAATGTGACAGCATTTCCCTATGATAATCAGAAAAATTGCTGCGACCGTACAGCGCAGAAAACCCAGAGGAATGGACGTAAACTGCTGCTGTGCCACCTTCGTCAACGGAAAAGCAGATGCCCAGAGAAAAACACTCAGAAAACTCAAACCAAATACCTTTTTCTTTTCACTCGTCATTTGTATTACCTCCAAAATTATAAAGTAAAATGCGGAAAGTCTTTATTTTGTTCATTATATCAAACAAATGTAAATAATACAATGCCGAATTATATATTTTCAAAAAAACATTTTACAATAAAAAACACCCGAAAATCTTCGGGTGCGAGAAGCTGATAGCGGGACTCGAACCCGCGACCTATTGATTACGAATCAATTGCTCTACCAACTGAGCCATATCAGCGTGACTGAATGATATTATAGTATACTTTTATAAAAAAATCAAGTTTTTCCTAAAATTTCTATCCGACAAAAATTTTATTACTGTTTTTATTACTATATTTATGAAATGATAAAAAAAACGAACCGATTTCCAAAGGAGTTCGATTCGTTTTTGTTTTCTTTTTTTAATTACATTTTTTCGGGTTCGGGATAATCCACGCCAAAGGTATCTACGGTTACCTTCACCATAACCTGATCCTCCAGAGGCTTGTCCTGTCTGTTTGTTTTTGTTTCGGCAATACGGTTTACTACATCCATCCCTTCAATCACCTTACCGAATGCAGCATACTGCCCATCCAGATGTGGAGAGGTTTCATGCATGATAAAGAACTGAGAGCCTGCGCTGTGAGGGTGCATTGCTCTTGCCATAGAAAGTACGCCGGGGGTATGCTTCAGGTCATTTTTGAAGCCTGCCATGCTAAATTCGCCTGCGATATGATAGCCGGGGCCGCCCATGCCTGTCCCCTCAGGGCAGCCACCCTGAATCATAAAGCCGGGAATCACTCTATGGAAAATTTTGCCGTCATAAAAGCCTTTTTTCACCAGAGAGATGAAATTATTGACTGTATTGGGTGCAATTTCCGGATACAGCTCAGCCTTGATGATGCCGCCGTCCTTCATTTCAAATGTTACGATAGGATTCATACGATTTCTTCCTTTCTGAATTTAAGTTATCTTTATTTTAACAAAAAAGCCTCCGCCGTACAAGTCCCTCTGCGGTTATTTTCCCTCTTGCCGCAGTGTTACCTCAATCAGCTCAGGACGGTTGAAAATACGGAAAGGAAAGCTGCTGTTGCCTAAGCCGCGGCTGACAATCATAACCGTTCCGTCCTTTTCGTGCATTCCTTCTGTATATTTCGGGAAAAAGCCCTGATGCGGCGCAAAAATCCCCTGTCTGAAGAAGGGAATCACAATCTGTCCGCCATGCGCGTGCCCTGTAAAGACCAGATCCAATCCTTCATGTACATAGGTTTCAAATAATTCCGGTCGGTGGGAAAGCAGAATATTAAAGCTGTCCTCCTGCCCTGCCATCAGGCTATGCAGAAGCAAATCATAATGCCGATTCGCCTTTTTATCTGCCAGACCGAGCAGTGTTATCGTATCTCCATTTCGCTCGATAACAGATTTTCCGTTATTCAGCACCGTAACCCCGGCCTCGACCAATGCTTCCTCCAGAATTTCCCATTCGCCGCTCTGATGCTCATGGTTGCCGCTGACAAAATACACGGGCGCGTAGGTCACCAGTGCGTGAATGAATTCCATTGCACCGTCTACGTCTGTTCTGTTCTCATGCCTATCTACAAGATCTCCGGAAATCACAATAATATCCGGACAGCTTTGTTCGATTTTACGCAGGAGCGGCTCCTGTCTCCTCCCGAATACCTTATTCTGCAAATCCGCAATCTGCAAAATTTTATAGCCGTCGAAGCCGGCAGGAATCTCCCCTCGGTATGTCATTTTTGTCAGAATCAATCCATTATTCTGCCAATAAAGAAATGCCCCTAAGAGAAGCCCTCCACAAATACAGCCCAGGGTTCTTTTTTTCATCATACTGCTTCACCCTTTCGTTTTTCTTTACATTATAAAGGCAACTACGGCGGCTTTCAAGAAATACCGAAACGAAAAAATTTCTTTCTTCGTTGAAAAATGACAAAAAAAGTGGTATGCTATCAGAAAGTATGTTCGTATTTTAGGAAAGGAGGGTTCTCATGACCAGAATTATTTTTCATATTGATGTCAACAGTGCATATCTCAGTTGGACTGCCATTTCCCTTCTGAAAAAGGGAGAACCGACCGATTTACGCACCATTCCCTCCATCATTGGCGGGAGTATAGAGGATCGTCACGGCATTGTTCTGGCAAAATCTACCCCCGCGAAAAAACACGGCATTGTGACAGGTGAGCCGATTATACAGGCAATGCAGAAATGTCCGAATCTGATTGCCTATCCACCCGATTTTGCGCTGTATTCCAAATGCTCTCGTGCCATGTTCGATATTCTTTCGGAATATTCTGACCGAATTGAGCCATTCAGCATAGATGAAGGATTTCTGGATTATACAGGAATGGAAGCTCTGTTTGGGCCTCCAATCGAAGCCGCAAAAGCCATTCAGAAGCGCATCCTTGCAGAGCTTGGCTTTACCGTCAATATCGGCATCAGCACCAATAAGCTTTTGGCGAAAATGGCAGGCGAATTGGAAAAACCGAATAAGTGCATCACCCTTTTCCCCGAGGAAATTGAAACAAAATTTTGGCCCTTACCGATTGAGGATTTGTTCATGGTCGGGCGGCGCACCGCTCCGCGTTTGCGAAAAATGGGAATTCGCACAGTTGGCGAGCTTGCTGCGTATCCGCCATTGCTTTTGGAAAAGGAATTCAAAAGCTTTGGCAAGCTGCTTCACGCTTATGCAAATGGGATAGATGACAGCCCCGTTGCCCCCTCCGTTTCCGAAAGCAAATCTATTGGCAACAGCACCACAACCCCCTTTGATGTGACCGACCGCGAAGCTGCGTACAAAATTCTGTTGGCTTTATCGGAAACCGTTTCCATGCGTCTGCGGCAGGAAAAGCTTTGTGCAGAGGAAATCGCCGTTACGCTGAAAACCGCTAATTTTCAAGTTTATTCCCACCAGAAGCAGCTGCCAAATGCCATCGACTGCACCAATGCGGTTTATGCCGCCGCGGCGGAAATCTTTGATGAGGTCTGGAAGGGCGAACCTCTGCGGCTGTTGGGGGTGCGCGCGGGCAAGCTTTGTAAAGAGGATTGTATACAGCTTTCCCTTCTGGAGCAGGATTGGAGCAAACAAAAAAAGGCAGATGCCGCTATGGATGCCATCCGCAAAAAATACGGAAAAAACAGCATCTGCCGCTCTACCTTTCTGGGCGAAAAAAATACATTTCAAAAGGAATAAATGACAACCTGCTTTGGAATGATTCTGTTACGCCGCATATTTCATAATTAAAAGCTCTACCGCGGTTTCCTCTGCCGCCCTGCCCGATTTGATATCCAAATCCGCTTGCAGGCAATCTCTGACTGCCTGTTTCCAGCCTGCCACAGGGAAGCGTTTTGACTGCCGCTGATATTCCTTCACCGCAAATTCGCGCAGCTCCAGCCTTGCCGCAATCTGCTCCTGTGTCAGACCGTTCTGCGTCAGCAGCATCGTTTCCAGAATCAGACGAAATTGTCTGGTAATCAGCGAAAGCACCATATACGGGGATTCCTTCATGGAAAGCAGTGTGCGATAAATCTGAACCGCCCTTTCGGGATGCTTTTCCGCCACCGCCTTCACGAGGTCAAACACACGCGCCTCCAGAGAAACCGTACAGACCGCACGAATATCCTCCGCGCGGATTTCTGCCTTCTCTCCCTTATAGGCAATCAGCTTTTGCAGCTCGCCATCCAGGTTTTCCATATCATGATCCACTGTCTGCAAAAAGAGATTTAGTACGCCATCGCTCATCTGCATCCCGTTTGCTTTACAGCGCTGTTTTATCCATGTGCCTAAGTCCTTTTCTGCCTGTTTTTTGAACTCAACCGCCTGTCCGTTTTTGACAACCGCCTTATAAAGCGCATTGTTTTTTTCTACCTTTTCCTCAATGAAAAGCAGGCAGACCGTTTCGGGCAGATTAGAAAGAAAGGCTTTGAGCTTTTCACCCTCCTCTTTTCTGCCACCCTTCTGGAAAAAAGCACTGTTTCGCACGATGACCAGGCGTTTATCATTCAGAAACGGCAAGGTTTCCGCCGCATCCATGATTGCCGCCGCAGTTGCCCGTTTTTCCTCGAAGCTGTCCTCATTCATCATTTCCGCGCCATCGGGCAGAATTGCCTTGCGCAGTGCCGCTTCATATTCCCGAATGAGGTAGGTTTCTTCGCCGAAAAAGAGATAGCAACGGCTAAATTCATGATTTTTCCAGTTTTTCTTTAATGTTTTCATATAACGGTTTCCTTTCCGTCATGGTTTCTATGTTCATTGCACCGTCTTTCCCTATGGTCACAAGGATGGTTCCATCCTCATCCGTACGAAAAATTTCGGCACCCGTTTTTTGCAGACGTTCCATGGCTTCCTTATGCGGATGTCCGTATACATTGTTCGTACCGCAGGAAATGACCGCTGCCTTTGGCGATACCTTTTCCAGAAAAGCGGCATCCGAGCTGTATTTTGAGCCATGATGCGCCACCTTCAGCACATCCGCCGAAATATTCTGCTCCAAAAGCTGCTGTTCCTCCTCCGCGGTAATATCCCCCGTAAACAGCACCTTTGTATCACTATAGCTGTAGCGCAGCACCATAGAGCCTTGGTTTTCCTCTCCTGTCCCGGCAGAAGCTCCTGTCGGATATAAGCAAAGGAACTTATCCCCTAAAGAGGAATCACCTGTTTTTATAGTATACAATGGAATATTGTATTTTTCCACCATTTCTTTCAGCAAATCGGTCTGCTCATTTTCCGCAAAGGCATAATCAGAAAGATAGAGTCCCTTTGTGGGAAGGGTTTCCAGAACCTCAAGCAGACCCGTCATGTGGTCGCTGTCCGGGTGGGAAAGAAACGCACCGTCCAGTGCGGACACCCCAAGATATTCCAGATAGGGCAAAACAATGCGCTTGCCGACATTTTCACCAAAATCCTGCCCGAATTTCCCGCCGCCATCCACAAGATATGCCGCGCCATCGTATGTAGAAATCACCGCTGCATCGCCCTGTCCCACGTCCAGAAAGGCAATCGTATTTTCCTTACGGAACAGCGGATTTTCAAACACCGCACAGAACAGTGCCGCGCTCAGCATCGCCCCAACCTTCCAGCTGCCCTTTCTGCCGCCGTATTCCAGAACGAAAAACAGCAGGACATAGTACAGCACAATGGACAGGTAGGATGGACACCCAACGAGTACATACGCAAAGGGCAGACGAACCAGTGCTGTGCAGACAATTTTGAAAGCCCGCAAAATGGCATAGACACTCCCTGCCGCAAAGATGCCCACGGGCAGACAAACTGCACCAAGCAAGACACTCAGAAGTCCGAATCCCAGAAGCAAGCCGCTCAACGGCACAATCAGAAGATTCGCGAAAATGCCGACCAGAGAGACGGAAGAAAAATAATACGCCACCGCAGGATAGCTGAACAGAGATGCATAAAAGGAAACCAGCAGACTTTCCTTCAGCCAATCGAACTTACCCCTGTCCTTCTTTTTCTTCCGCTCCATTCTGCCTATACCAAACCAGATGCCGAATACTGTCAGAAACGAAAGCTGAAAGCCTGCATGAAACAGATACAGCGGCTGAAAAAGCAGAAGCAGGAACGCCGCAATCGCCATGGTATTCAGCGCATCCGGCAGGCGATAGAACGCTCTGCCCAGAAGCACAACCGTAATCATCAATGCTGCGCGATAGGAGGACGGGGAGGATTTGATAAAAAGCAGGAAGGCAAACACAGCAAAAATCGTCACAAGCGCGGAGGTGCGTTTGCTCCTTCCCAGAGCCTTTTCCAGAAAAAATGCCAGATACAGCGCCAATATGGACAAATGCAGCCCTGAAATGCAAAGCACATGCACGACACCTGCCTTGCTGTATAAAGTATAGCTTTCCTCAGGAATTTTTTCCTTATCCCCCGTCAGCACCGCCTGCATCAATCCGCTTTCCTCCGCAGGCAAAATTCTATCCAGAACCATCTGCACACCCGCTCTGGCTCGCGCAAGCCGAACGGAAAGAGAGGTATCCTGTCCCGTTACTTTGATTTTCTCCGGATAAAGCTTATACTCATAGCCCTTTGTCAGAAGATACAGCTGTTCATCATAGCCGCCGGGGTAGCTTTGCTTGGAAAACGGCACGATTTCACCCGAAAAAGCAACCCGCTCTCCCTCCTGAAAGCGTTCCTCTCCTACCCAGACGGCATAGACCTTGCAGGGCTTTTCCTGCTTTTCAAGACTACAGCGAAGGGTCAGCTTCTGATTGCCGGAGGTAGTTTCTCCTTCTTCCAGAATCACGCCCTCGCCTGTTACGGTTTTTGTCAAAAGGCTCTGCTCTGCCTGCCAATGCACCCCTGCTGAAAAGAATCCAAGCGGAACAAAGAACAGAAGCAGCAGATAAGCAGGCTTTTTCTTGTTTATCACAAAACGAAACATAAAAAAGAGCAGAAAAAGAAAAGAGACCAGACATATCACTTTCGATATGCCCAGTCTCATATATATTCCACAAATCATGAAAATTGTTGTCCAGAGTATCGGACGCTTCATTTCTGTTCTCCTCTTATTTCTCCTCAAGTCTTCTGATACTGTCAACTGCTGTAAACGGCGTTTTGAACTGCAAATTATCCTTATAGGTATCCAGCTTTTTCCCTTCTACCAGAAACTGCACGCGGTCAATCTGATCCAGCTTGCACAGGGAATTTACAATCGAATAAATCGTCAGCAGCTCCTCCCTTTCTCCGCCGGTGTGCTTCAGCACAAATTCCTCACTCAGATTGACATAGCAGGTGCCGTCATCTGTTGTGGTTACATCCTTGATTTTTGTACCGACAGGAATCGTTGCAACACTGCCTTTTTCCTCCGGTCCTGCAATCAGCTGTTCCAAAACGGTTTTTTCTCTGGTCTGGTTTGCGTTTACCTCTACCACACGCTCCTCCGCCACCAGATCCGTGCCTTCCGCATTTGCGAAATACAGTGTCAGAATTGCGTAGCCTGTGGTTTCCGCGGAAATTTCCGTATCTATCCAGACATTATCTCTGTTGAAAATCGCATACGCCTCACCGTTCTGATTTTTCAGCGGCTCACCCTCTACCAGAATTCGTACATTCTTCACGAAATCCAGAGAGGTCAGCGTCCAGACGACAGAGGAACGGCAAATAGTCTCCTCCAAATCATTCATCTGTAAATATTCCTCGGAAAAATCCACCGTAACAGTGGCTTGCTCCAGCGTAACAGAGCGTATCTCCAGATTCTGCGGCATAGAAGCTGTCGCACCATCCGCATTAGGGCCCTCCTGTAAAATCGCAAGCACGTTTTTCAGCATTGCCTCCTTGTCCGTTCGGGGAATATTTTTTTTCAGAGCACCCATGCCGCCGTCACTCATCATATAATAAAAATCCACTCTTTCCTCATTCGATGAAACTACGGTATCATATACCAGAACGGAACAGGGAATCAGTATGACCAGCACAATAAACAGGACAATCAGCTTTCGCGCCAAAGATTTTCGTTGTGTCATAAAATTCCTCCTTTACCCGTGTGTGGTCGGCTGCTTGAGAGGAATCCGCACCAGAATGGTCGTGCCTTCCTCCTCCTTGCTGTTTACCTTAATGCTGCCTTTGTGCATCATGATGGTGCTGTGGGTAATGGAAAGCCCAAGCCCTGTGCCGCCGGTTTCTCTGTCTCTTGTTTTATCCACACGGTAGAAGCGTTCAAAAATACGGTTGACCTCATCCTCCGGAATCCCAATGCCCGTATCTGCCACGCTGATAAATACGTTTTGATGGTCTGCATCTAAAGAAACCTTTACGGTTCCTTCCTCCGGGGTATATTTCACTGCATTATCAACCAAATTAGAAATCGCAAGGGAAAGCTTCATTTCATCTGCCTCTGCATGGATTTCCTTTGATGCGTCCCATTGCAGAGAAATATACTTGGCATCAGCCATCGGCTGCAAGCGCTTGATGATATCCGTCATCATCTGCGTAAGATTTGTTTCCTTAAAATTCAGGGGGATTTCCTTTTGATCCAGCTTAACAAGCGTCAAAAGGTCATTGATGATTGCAGTCATACGGTCAACCTCAGAGGTAATATCATGCAGAAATTCCACATACATTTCCTTCGGAACATCCTCCTGCAGCAAAATAGATTCACTCAGCACCTTTACGGAGCTTAAAGGCGTTTTCAGCTCATGTGATACATTGGAAACAAACTGCTGGCGGCTGGATTCTACCTTTTCCAGCTGGTCTGCCATCTGGTTACAGGAAATCGCAAGATCCACAATTTCATTATGCACAATCCCTCTGACCTTTGCACGCTGTTCAAAATGCCCCTCAGACATTTTGCGAATAACGTCAATCAGATTTTTCACAGGCTCTGTAAAGACCTTTGAAATAATAACCATCACAATCAGCACTAGAAGGACAAGCGTTCCCAACAGCAGATATGCCTCCTTGCCGATATCTCCAAGAATATCATGCACATCTGCCAAGCTGTCTACAATCAGCACAACGCCCACACGCGTATCACCTGCACCAACAATAGAGGCTGCGGCATAAACCGTACCGTTTTTCTGCTCCTTTGCGGTATCCTTATGCTGTAATGCCTGCACAACCTCAGGCAGAAGCAGCGTTTTCCCGACATCCTCATAGCCTGTATCATAGGTTACCAAGCAGGAGGAATCTAAAATCATAACACGAAAATTCTTTTCCTGACTGGTCTCCAAAATGGTTTCCTCCAGTGCGCTGCGGTTTTCTTCATCAAACAAAAATTCCGAGGATGTAACCTGTCCGGAGATAACATTTGCCTGACTGAGCAGGACCTTCTTCCGCTCATCCAAGAAATATCCCTGAACAGAGTGAAGAATGGTGCTTGCCAGAAGCAGGAGCGGAACAATCCCCCCTACCAGATAGCCTGCAAGCATAATCCAGCGCAGAGAAATAAACGGGAGCTTTTTCTTTTCTTTCGTCGCTTTAGTTAAAATAGTAACCAACTCCCCATTTTGTAAAAATATACTTCGGTTCGCTCGGATTTACTTCAATTTTTTCTCTCAAACGGCGCACATGTACATCCACCGTACGCACATCACCGGGGTAATCATAGCCCCAGACGGTATCCAGAAGCTTTTCTCTGCTGTAAACCTTTCCGGGGTTTTCCATGAGCAGCTCCAGAAGGTCGAATTCCTTCGCGGTCAGGTTTACCTCCTTTCCGCTGATAAATACACGTCTGCTGTCGAAGGAAAGTTCTAGGTCTCTTGCCTTCAGAACTTTTTTCTCCTGTGTCTCGGTAGGTGCTTTTTTCACACTGCGGCGCAGAATGGCTTTGATTCTCGCCTTCAGCTCAAGAATGTTAAAGGGCTTTGTGATGTAATCATCCGCACCGTATTCCAGCCCCATAATTTTATCCATATCCTCGCCCTTCGCCGTTACCATAATAATCGGCACCTGTGAAAATTCTCTTGTCTGCTGGCAAACCTCAAGCCCATCCATCTTCGGCAGCATCACATCGAGCACCACCAGATCGAAATTCTTTTCCTTGATGTTTTGCAGAGCCTCTTCCCCATCATACGCCGCAGTAACCTCCATGCCGTCCTGCTCCAAGGAAAATTTAATCCCCTTTACGATGAGCTTTTCATCATCCACCACTAAAATCTGATACGCCATTTTCAGCCTCCTTATTCTCCCACTGTAATTTCATCCTGTATTTCTGCAAAGGTTTTTTCTCCGATACCGGAAACACGCATCAGCTCCGCGATATCAGAAAAGCCGCCGTTTTCCTCCCGATACGCAACAATTTCCGCCGCCTTTTTCTCGCCAATGCCGGAAAGGCGCGTCAGCTCCTTCGCTGTTGCGGTGTTGATATTCAACCTGCCTGCATCATTTTCTGCGTTTATTTCCCGTTTTTCGGTGATTTTCTCCGCAGAAGCAGGTGTTCCCATTTCCAATGCGCCCGTTGCAAAGCTATGGCTGTACCAGATGCCGCTGAACAGAAAAAACAGCAGCACTGCCAGAAGCTTCAGGCGTTCTATTCCGATTTTTTTAAAAAATGTATTCTCATGCAACTTTAATACAAACCTCTTTTTCTTTTTCGTTTCATGTGATAAAATAAGGTATTGCCGTTTCCTTCGGAAACGCAGATACTCATACGAAATAACTATATCACATATAAGATAAATTTTCAAATATATAGGAGATTCACATGAAAAAACGATTGACACGATTCCTGCCGTTCTTATTGGCATTTACGATAGCTCTCCCCTCTTATTCCGTCTTTGCAGAAGAAGAAAACCAAGCAAAAGAAACGCAAACAAATGAAACAAACGAAACGCAGGCAGATGAGACCACCGCGAACGATACGCTGAGCCTTGCCGCAGAAACCGCCGTTCTGATAGATGCGGCAAGCGGGGAAATTCTCTATGATAAGGATGCAGACAAAAAAATGTATCCTGCCAGCATCACAAAGCTGATGACAATTCTTCTGGCATTGGAAAACGGCAAGCTGACGGATGAAATCACATTTTCCCACGATGCCGTTTACAACATTGAGCCCGGCAGTGCGCATATTGCCATCCTCGAAGGCGAAACACTAACCTTGGAGCAGGTGCTGCGTGCAATTATTCTGCGTTCCGCAAACGAAGCCTCCAACGGCGTAGCGGAATATGTGGATGGCTCTGTGGAGGCATTTGCCAAGCACATGACGGAGCGGGCGAAGGAGCTCGGCTGTACAAATACAAATTTTGTCAACGCCAATGGACTGTTTGATGAAAACCATTACACCACCGCACATGACATGGCGCTGATTGCAAGGGAGCTGCTCAAGCACGAGGAATATCGTTCCATGATGAGCGAAACCGATTACGAAATTCCCCCGACCAATCTACAGACAGAAACCCGCTATCTGCATGGACAGCACCAGATGCTGAACCCCAATTCCATCTATTATTATAAGGATGCCATCGGCGGCAAAACAGGCTATACCGTTGAGGCAGGCAATACACTTGTGACATACGCCGAACGGGACGGGCTGACGCTGATTGCCGTTGTGATGAAGTGCAATGGTGCGGAGCATTATACCGATACCGCTGCTTTGTTCGATTACGGCTTTGCAAATTACGCATCCGTGAAGATTGCCGCGGTCAGCGACTATACCTCAACCGTACCTGTAACCGAAACCTATAACAAAAAAGCCGTTGCCTTAGGCAAGGTGACGATTGCACCAAGCGAGGATGTGTATTACACCCTGCCGAAGGGAACGGATGCCTCTGCCGTTACCGTAAAGACGGATATTCCCGAAGGTGTAGAGGGCGCAGTCAAAAAAGGGCAGACCCTCGGCACATTGCAGCTTTCCTATAATGGCAAAACGCAAACCGTTGATTTGATTGCACAGAATGCTGTAGACGCGCTGACAGATACACAGAAGGCAGAGCTGGATAAATCCTCTCTTTCCGGCATGGTGAAAAGGGTCGCCATCGGTGTGGGGATTGCGGCAATCGTTCTCCTTCTTATTTTCTGCATCACCCGATTCATCGGCTACAGAAGCTATCAGCGCAGAAAGCAGCTGCGCAGACAAAGACCCCGCAGAAGAAGAAATTACAGAAGATAAACAAAAAGCAGACATTCGTAGAAATAAATTCTATGGTGTCTGCTTTCTTTTTCTGTTTTTTATAATCCCAAAGGCGCAAGGCTTCTTTCCAGAATCCCATGAATATAGGCGATACAGATGCCGTAATTCGTCATTTTCGCGCCCTGCTCCTTCGCTATGGAAAGTCGGTGCTGCATTTCCTTTTCATTCAGCATGCAGCCGCCGCAATGCACAATCAGCGCATAGGGAGATAAATCCGCAGGGAATGTGCCGCCGCTTGTAAATTGAAACTGCAATTCCTTCCCCGTATATTCCCGAATCCAACGGGGCAGCTTGACCGTTCCGATATCCTCACACTGACGGTGATGGGTACAGCCCTCGGAAATCAGTACCGTATCTCCATTCTTCAACTGCTCCAAGGCTCTCGCCCCTTTGACATTTTGCTCCAGATTGCCCTTATACCGCGCCATCAGAATCGAAAACGAGGTCAGAGGGATATCCTCCGGTACGATTTTAGAAACCTTCCCGAAAATCTGGCTGTCCGTGATGACCAGCTTCGGACGTTTTCCAAGGGCTGCCAGCGTTTCCGCAAGCTCAAAATCTCTTGCGACAATCGAAACCGCGCCCGCCTCCAGAATATCCCGAATCGTCTGCTGCTGCGGCAAAATCAGCCTGCCCTTCGGCGCAGCGGAATCAATCGGCACAACTAAAACCACAAAATCATTTGGTTCCAGTAAATCCCCGATAATTCTGCGTTCCTTCTCCCCCTTTGGTGCTAACGCAGCAATGCGTTCCTTCAAGACGGAAATATTTTCGCCCGTTTTTGCGCTGACGAAAATTTCATTTTCTCCATCCTGCTTCTGCGTCAAATCCGCTTTGTTTTTTACGATGATATACGGAATGCTTCTCTTTTGAATTTCTGCAAGAATTGCCGCATCCTCCGCCGTTTCCCCGACAGACGCATCTATCACGATAACGGCAATATCGGTTTTTTGCAAAACCTGATATGCCTTTTCTACGCGCATTTTTCCAAGTTCCCCCACATCATCCAGACCGGGGGTATCAATCATAACAACAGGCCCAAGCGGCAGCAGCTCCATTGCCTTCTGTACAGGGTCTGTTGTTGTGCCTGCCACATCAGAAACGATTGCTAAATTCTGTCCTGTCATGACATTGATAACGCTAGATTTTCCTGCATTTCTTCTGCCGAAAATCCCGATATGTATCCGTTCCGACAACGGTGTATTGTTCAGTCCCATTTTTTCCTCCTATTCTACCAGAGAATCTCCGCGGGCGCTGACCACCCGATAGCCAATGGATTCCATCTCTGCCTTTAAAAGGGCAAGCCCCTCCGCCGCTTCATCCCCCATGGAGCGTTTGTTATCATACAGACTGTAAAGCTTTCTGTTTTCCTGCGGGGAAAGGTTCGGCATGACAACATTTGCCCCTGCCAGAATCCCCATTTTCCGCCCATCCGGATGAATGGTGCTGAGTGCCGTTGTAGAGGGCAGCAGCACCTTTGGCAGCATCAGCCGCAGAAGTCCCAGAAGGAAAAGTGTCAGTTCCAATGTACCTGCCTTTTCCTCCCGAAAGGGCGTATCCTTCTGGGGAATGAAGGGTCCAATGCCAATCATGTGGGGATTCAGCTCCTTCAGAAACAGCAGATCCTCCGCCAGATGCTCTGCCGTCTGCCCAGGCGAGCCAACCATAATGCCGCTTCCTACCTGATAACCGATTTTCTTCAGGTTCCGGAGACAAGCCTTGCGGTGGTTTAAATCCAGCTCCGCGGGATGCAACGTACGATAATGTGCTTCGTTTGCCGTTTCGTGCCGCAACAAAAAGCGGTTCGCCCCTGCCGCAAAATACGCTTCATATTCTTCCCTTTCCCTCTCCCCGATGGAAAGCGTAATCGCACAATCGGGGTATTTCTCACGCATAGAACAGATAATATGCGTCATTTTTTCCTGCGTAAAATACAGATCCTCGCCGCCCTGCAAAACGAAGGTACGAAAGCCGAGGGCATACCCCTGTTCACAGCAAGAAAGGATTTCCTCCTCCGTCAGCCGATAGCGTTTCAGTCCTTCGTTCCCTCTGCGGATACCGCAGTAATAGCAGTTATTTCTGCAATAATTCGTAAATTCAATCAGCCCTCGAATATAGATATCCCTGCCGTAATGCTGATGGCGAATGTCTCTCGCCTTTGCAAAAAGATATTCCGCCAAATCTGGCGTTCTGCCATTCAGCAGGGTAATCCACTCCGTCTTGGTGAGGGCTTTTTCTCTCTCCAATTTGTCAATTAAATGCTTCATCTTAATTCCCATCAACCTTCTATCTTTTGCATTTTCTCTGAGTATACCATAAACGGATTCCTGTGAAAAGCACAGAAAAAATCCTCGGACGAAATTATCCGAGGATTGTATATGCAGCTCCCAGTCAGTTTCCACATTCGATACTGATTTTCGTGAAGATATCCAGAATATCATCCACCTTTGTATTGACCTTTTCTTCTCCTGCCTTATCCAGCACGATATGGCCCTTATCCATCATAATCAGACGACTGCCGTATTCCACCGCATAGCGCAGGTTATGCGTTACCATCATTGCCGTCAAGTGCTTTTCCTGCACCACCTTATTCGTCAATTCCATGATGATATCCGCCGTTTTGGGGTCAAGTGCAGCGGTGTGTTCATCCAGAATCAGAAATTCAATCGGAGTCAGCGTTGCCATAATCAGCGTTGCCGCCTGTCTTTGTCCGCCGGAAAGCGCCCCCAGCTTGACATTCATTTTATTTTCCAGACCCAACCCCAGAATGGAAAGCTGTTCCTTATAGAAATTTTCTCTTGCCTTATTCACACCCCTGCCCAGACCGAAGGGCTTGCCCTTATTATCCGCCAGAGACATATTCTCAAGCATTGTCAGATTTGGACAGGTGCCTGCCGAAGGGTCCTGATAGACACGCCCAATGGTGCGATATCTCTGAAAATCCTTCATTTTTGCAATATCCTTGCCGCCAATCAGCACCTCTCCTTTCTGAATGGGGATGCTGCCGCAGATGATATTCAGCATGGAGGTTTTGCCCGATCCATTACTGCCGACAATCGAAACAAATTCGCCGTCGGGCACAGTCAAATTAAAATCCTCAAACAGCAGTGTTTCGGAAATGGTGCCGGGATTATAGATTTTTTTGATATGCTTCAATTCAAGCATGCTCCGCACCACCCTTCTGTTTATTACCAAGAATCAAAATAATCAGGAACAGCACTGCCGTTGCCAGCTTCATCAGATTTGCGGGAAGACCCAAGCTGATTGCCACCTGAATACAAGCCTTATAGAACACACTGCCGACCAGAACCGCCGTAGTGCCCTTCGCAAAGCTAACCTTACGGAACAGGGTTGTGCCGATGATAACCGCCGCCAGACCAAAAACCATCTGCCCTGTCCCCATGGTACTGGAGAAGGCTCTCTGCTCCATGCAGACCAGCGCACCGGAGAAGGCAACGAGTGCATTTGCAACCGTCAGCCCGATAATCTTTACAATGCCCTTATCCTTTGCAAGGGTGGTTACCAGTGTGCTGTTATCACCAACTGCACGCAGGAGCATGCCGCTTTTTGTCTTAAGATACCAATCCAGAATGAATTTGAAAATCACAGCTACTAGCAGGGATACTACAAATTTACGCATCATCAGGGTAGAATTGCCCATCACAGCCATAATCGGACCGGAGGTATAAATCGTGCCGATGGCACGTTCCACCGCCAGATTGGAGCCTGCAATCTGCAAATTGATGGAGAACAACGCCGTCATAGTGATGATACCTGCCAGAAGGTCTCTGACACCGAATTTCACATGAATGACACCTGTTACCAGTCCGGCTGCCGCGCCCACCAGAAGCGCCGCTACAAGCACCAGAAAGGGGTTCATCCCCTTTACCAGAAGAACTGCCGTAATCGCCGCCCCGAGGGGAAAGCTGCCATCTACCGTCAAATCGGGAAAATCCAGTATTTTATATGTAATATAAATGCCGTAGGACAACAGGGCGTAAATAAAGCCCTGTGTCAGCGTGCTGATAATCAAATCAAACATAAAGGAACCTCTTTCTATGCGGACGCTTATTCCGCAGTTACATCAATCGCATTTTCCACATCTGCACTCAGCTTCAGTGCAGCCATTGCATCGGGATTTACATAAATTTCAAATTCGGAAATGGTTTCGTAGGGCATATCGGATGCTTTTGCCTCACCCTTGAGAATCTTTGCTGCCATCATACCTGTCTGTCTGCCCAGTGCAACGTATTCAATCCCTGCGGAGGCTACGCAGCCCAGCTTTACCTGCTCGATTTCACTGCCGTAAACAGGGATGCCTGCTTCATTTGTTTTTTCCAGAATGGAAGGCAGAACGCCGACTACGTTATTGTCTGTCAGGTTTGTGAAGCAGTCCACACCCTTCGAAATCAGCGTATCTGTTGCCTGATTCACCTCTGCCTGTGTCATAACGCCCAGTGCTTCAATCTTGAAGCCGTATTCTCCTGCCTTTTCCTGATATTCCTTTACTGCGGAAACGGAATTGGGTTCGCTTGTTGTGTAAAGAATCCCGATTGTTTTTGCATCGGGCTGAACCTTACGAATCAGCTCAAGCTGTCCTTCGATGGGAAGCTTGTCGCTGGTGCCTGTGATGTTGCCACCGGTCAGCTTTGCTTCCTCAGGGTCGGTAATTGCTGTGAAGATAACAGGGATATCCTTATCCTCTGCCGCCGCATAGCAAGCAGTTGCGGATGGTGTTGCAATCGCACACATCAGCGCAACATTCTTTGCAGAGAAGTTCTGTGCAATCTGTGTTGCGGCGTTGTCATCAAAGCCTGCATTCTGATATTCAATCTTGTAATCCACGCCTTCCTTCAAACCTGCTTCCTCCAGACCCTGCAAAAAGCCCTCTCGACAGTTATCCAAAGATGCGTGCTGTCCATACTGATTGATGCCGATAACGGGAATATCTCCACTTGCCTTATCATCTGCCGCATTGCTGCTGCCGCAGCCTGTCAGTGCCATTGCTGCCATCACCATTGCCATTGTCATTGCCATAAACTTTTTCATACCAATCGCTCCTTTTCTCATACTGTTTTTTGTTTCCTTCTGTCTCGTCTCATCTCGTCTTAGCTGTTTTCTCGAACGAGGTACTCGATTTTGCCGAATAAAAAAAGCCTTATCACATAGTAATCTACTATGGGACAAGACTTGTATATTCCTGCGGTACCACCCAAATTGATGAAAAAATCATCCGCTCTTTCCACTGTACAGCCATACAGTTACGCTCTGGTAACGGGTGCGTTTCCCGTCGGTTACTACTCGCTTTCGCTTTCGACCGCCCTCATAAGTCCATTCACCCATCCTCTCGCTGTTGCGATTCCACCATCCGCAACTCTCTGAAAGCTGATTTGAAAGGCTACTCCTCTTAATCATCGGTTTCTCTCTTTGGTTAGTTAGATTATAGCACCCCGATTTTATTTGTCAAGAGCTTTTTTTCAAAAAAATAAAAGCAGAAAAATAAGGACTCTCCCTGCCCCAAAAGCAGGAAAAGTCCCTGTTTTTTGATTTTATGCGATTTTCAGGCGTTCCACCAAGGTGCTGTTTTTCAAAACCTGACGGAACAGAACATAACCCAAAACGGAAACGGAAAGGAATTCCCCAAACGCAACCGTTGCCATGCTCAGCAGAAGCGGACTGCCGAACAGATACAGCTCAATGCCGATGAATGCATTGCAAAGCACAGGCCAAAGGCTTGCGCCGAACAGTGTTTTGCTGCATTTCGTAATCCCCACAAGAGAAGCCGCTGTGCAGGCTGTGCCGAATACAACGTCCATCATGCCGAAGGGGCTGAAGCAGTTCGCGATGAAACAGCCAAGCACCAGACCGGGCGCATACTTTTTGTCGATAAATGCCATCAGCATCAGCACCTCGGAAATACGAATCTGAATCATTCCGAAGCTAAGTGGTGCAATCGCCAATGTCATCACAACATAAATTGCCGCAATGAGCGCTGTGGAAACCAGAAATTTTGTGTTTACAATGTTTTTGTTCATTAAAAAAAGACCTCCTGTTTTTTATTTACCGAGATGGTGGGATACCCATGGTCCGTTCGTGGTCCTTTTCGGTGGTATCCGTAGCAGGTACATCTCGTTTGTTCAGTTGCTTTGACAGTATAACACAGGTGCAGAAAGAAATCAACCCTGCCGTTGATTCTCCGACAGGGTTTTTTGTATGTAATGATTGCTGCTCTGTATAAAAAAATTATGCCAATACTGCCGCCAGCTCTTCCACTGCCGCTGCTTCGTCCTTGCCGTCCGCAGTAATCAGGGCAGTCTGCCCTTCCTGCATATTCAGCGCGATAGTGCCCATAATGCTCTTTGCGTTAATTCTTTTTTCATCCACACTAACCTGAATTTCAGATTCAAATTTCCCGGCCGTCTGCACGAAATACGCAGCCTGTCTTGCATCCAAGGATGCCTTGATGGTAATTGATTTCTGTGTCATTCTATTCCACCCTTCCCTTCTCTTAATGCCTCAGCAATGCTGCTGATTTTACGCAGTCTATGGTTGACACCGGACTTTCCGACAGGTGTCATGAGGAAAGAACCCAGCTCTTTCAAGCTTCTGTCCGGATATTCCAATCGCACCCTCGCCACCTCTGCCAACTGCTCCGGCAGACGCGCAAGCCCGATGGTTTCCTCAATATAATTGATATCCTCTAATTGCTTTACAGCCGCTCCGACCACCTTATTCAGGTTCGCCGTTTCACAGTTGACTTTTCTGTTGATATCATTGCGCATTTCCTTGACGATGCGGACATTCTCCAAATCCATCAGCGCCAGTGGTGCCTCCATGATATTCAACAAATCGACAATCTGTTCACCTTCTTTCAGATAGACGATATAATGCTCTTTTCGCTCTACCACCTTGGCATCCAATCCGAAGGCATTGATTAACTCCCGCAGCTGCTCCGCCGCAGACAAATCCGCCAGAACGAATTCCAGATGATAGTTCTTTTCCGGATCATTTACAGAGCCGACAGAAATGAATGCGCCGCGAATATATGCCCGCCGACAGCAGATGCTGCTGACCACAGGCGGATAAATCCGCTTTTTCAGTTTCTTCTGTTCCTTTTCTATTGTTAAAATACCGGTTGCCTGTAAGATGGCTGCTGCATCGCGTACAAGCAGGGTATACACCTTAGTCTGCCGCTTCTGCCCGCTGATTCTTACAGATACATCCGCTATCATATTAAAAGTATTTCTCAATAATGTAAAGCATTTTTTCACAGCGTAATCATTCTCTGTTTGGATTTTTAAACAAAAATTTCCGCCAAACACGGCTATCTGTCCATAGATATTAACATACGCTGCAATTTCCGCAATTTCACAATGTCTTCCATTTCCAAAATGAAGGGACAACTCACCCTTAACCTTAGACGAAAATGACAAATTTGCCCCTCCTTTCTGTTTTTTGCTTATTTCTTGTGTCTGCTGTCCTTTTCAATGTCATTATGCTTGAGAAGGAGGGTGTGTCCATCCTTTCCAAGGGCATTGTAAAGGGCATTCGTAAGGGTAACAGAGCGGTGCTTGCCGCCCGTGCAGCCGATGCTGATGACAAGACTATTTTTGCCCTCTTTAATATAGTGCGGAATCAGAAATTCCAGCATATCCACCAGCTTTTTCAGAAATGTTCGGCTTTCCTCAAAGCTCATCACATAGCTGCTGACAGGCTCATCGTTGCCCGTCATTTCCTTCAGCTCCTGAATATAAAAGGGATTGGGCAGAAAACGTACATCGAATACTAAATCACTGTCCGCAGGAATTCCGTATTTAAAGCCAAAGGATTGCACCGTAATCATCAGATTTTCGTAAGATTGATTTTCTACAAAAATACGGTTAATCTGCTCCTTGAGCTGTCGGGTCAAAATCTGGCTCGTGTCGATGATATAGGTTGCCTTACGCTTGACATCCTTCAGTATTTCGCGCTCCTTCTGAATTCCCTCTTGAATGGAGCCGTTTTTGGAAAGAGGATGACTTCTTCTGGTTTCCTTATAGCGTTTAATCAGCACATCATCCGAGGCATCCAAGAATAAAATCTCATATTCATATCCCTTATGCTGCAAATCAGACAGTACCTCAAACAGGTCATTAAACAGCTTCCCGCCACGAATATCAATCCCCATGGCAACGCGCTCGATTTCACCCTCCTGCTCATAGCAAAGCTCCGCAAACTTCGGCAGCAATGCAGGGGGAATATTATCTACACAGAAAAAATTGATGTCCTCCAGAAATTTCAGCACAGAGGTTTTCCCTGCGCCGGACATCCCCGTTACAATTACAAACCGCATACTCCTTCACCGACCTTTCCCATCTCTCCTTATTCTTCTCCGACGATTTTCACTTCCGTTTCCAGTGTCACACCGAATTTATCCTTGACTTCCTTCTGGCAGAACGCAATCAAATCCAGAATATCCTGTGCCGTTGCGCCGCCGATATTAATCAGAAAGCCGGAGTGCTTTTCGGATACCTGTGCGCCACCGATGGTTTTGCCCTTTAGCCCTGCATCCTGCACCAGCTTCCCTGCAAAATACCCCTCAGGACGCTTGAAGGTGCTGCCTGCACTGGGGTACTGTAAGGGCTGCTTTGCCCTTCTCTGCTCTGCCAATTCTGCCATGCGTCCACGGATTTCTGCGATGTTGCCTTTTTTTAATTGCAGCGTTGCCCCCAGAACGATATAGCCCTTTTCAGGAATACTGCTGTAGCGGTAGCCTAAATTCAGCTCCGCCGCAGGAATGGTCTTGATTTCTAAATCCTGCGTCAGCACATCCACACTTGCTAGCACATCCTTCATTTCGCCGCCATACGCGCCTGCATTCATCACAACTGCGCCGCCGATGCTGCCGGGAATCCCGCTTGCAAATTCCAGACCGGTCAGACCCTTATCCGCAGCCCTTGCCGCAACAGCACTCAGCAGTGCACCGCCCTTGGTATGAATTGTATTCCCTTCTATCGTAATCTCCGCCATACGGTTATAAATCTGAATCACCGCGCCGCGGATGCCTTTATCCCTTACCAGAAGATTGCTGCCGTTGCCAATCACCAGAACGGGCATTTCATATCTATGCAAAATTTCAAAGGCAGCACGCAGTTCCTCTGCGCTTTTCGGCTGAATAAAATAATCCGCCGCGCCGCCCACACGAAATGTCGTATGCTCCTTCATCATTTCATGTAGCTTCAGCCCTTCCTCTCCCAGACAGGCAAGAAGCTCCTGTTTCAATCTTTCCATCGTTTCACCTTCTTATTTTCCGATTCGATTTGCAAAATCCTGTGCGGTATTTTTCCCCATCTTCTTCTGACGGTTTGTCATTGCCGCCGATTCACAAATCATTGCCACGTTTCTGCCCGGGCGCACAGGAATCGTATTCAGCTGCACCTTATTTCCCAGAATATCCATATATTCCTCATTCAGCCCCAACCTGTCATAGGAATCCGCCTTCCCATCCCAGACCTCAAGCTTAATGACAAGGTCAACCGTTTTCTGCTCCTTTACAGAGCCGACACCGAACAGCTCCTTTACATTCAGAATCCCGATGCCGCGCAGTTCAATCAGATAGCGGATAATCTCCGGACAGGAGCCAATCAGCCTTCTGTCGGCAATCCGTTTGATTTCCACTGCATCATCCGCAATCAGGCGGTGTCCTCTTTTAATCAGCTCCAGTGCCGTTTCGCTTTTCCCGATGCCGCTTGCACCTGTAATCAGCACGCCCTCGCCGTAAATATCCACAAGAACGCCGTGCATCATCACACGGTCTGCCAGTTCCTCTCTCAGCCAGAAAATCAACTCCGCCGTAAAGTCGGTTGTATTCTGCGCGGTGCGAAAAATAGGTATGCTGTATTCTCTGCCGTATTCCACCATTTCGGGGAAAATCTCAAGATTCTTGCAAACCACCAGACAGGGAATATGATACTGAAATAAATGGCGGATGGCATTTTTTCTGTCCTCATCGTTCAGACTCAGCAGATAGCTGTATTCCACACGCCCAATCACCTGCAAGCGGTCGCTGTCAAAGCGTTCATAAAAGCCTGCCAGCTGTAATGCAGGGCGGTTAATTTCCCTACGCAGAACAGAACGCCCCTCCAGACTCAATTCCGGCAAAACGCTTTCCAGTTCAAATACCTCTACGATTTTTTTTAACTCCGCAGAATACATTTGCGGCTCACCTCGTCTTTCGTTTTTCTATAAAATCAAATAATCTCCTAAATATATATCTTACCCGAAAATCATCCGTTTTGCAATTCCTCCCGATGGAAAAAAAGATAGACCTGCTCCGCCGCAGGAATCGTCATGCCATCCACCTCTAAAAGATCTGCCACCTCTGCTGCGGCAATCCTTTCGATTGAGCCGAAATGGCGCAGTAAAGCCTTGCGGCGTACCTCACCGATGCCCTTGATATCATCCAGAACGGAATGAAGATTTCTTTCGTCGCGCAGCTTTCTGTGGTAGGTAATGGCAAAGCGATGCACCTCATCCTGTATGCGCGTCACCAGCTTAAAGCCCTCCGAGGTCAGGGGAATTCTGATTTCCTGCTCATGAAACAGCAGTCCTCTGGTGCGGTGTCTGTCATCCTTTACCATACCACAGACAGGGATATCCATCCCAAAGGCAAGCAGAACCTCCTCTGCGGCGTGTACCTGCGTTTTGCCGCCATCCATCAGGATTAAATCGGGCAAACGGGTAAAGCTGGAGGTTTTGCCCTCTGTGTTTTCCTTGATGGCATGGCTCAGGCGGCGCGTGATGACCTCCTTCATAGAGGCATAATCATTTGCCCCGACAACGGTTTTAATCTTAAACTTACGGTAGTCGCTGTTTTTGGCGCGCCCATCCTCGAACACAACCATCGAGCCGACCGATTCAAAGCCCTGCGTATTGGAAATGTCATACGCCTCTACACGCTTCAGCTCGTCCGGCAGAGAAAGTGCCTGCCGCAGCTCTTCCATTGCGCCCTTCGTTCGCTGCTCCTCTCGTTTCAGCTTTTCGCCAAACTGCTCGAAAATGAGCATCGCGTTCTTATGCGCCAGCTCCGTCAGCTTATGCTTTTCTCCCTTGATGGGAACGGTTAAGGTCACACGACTGCCTCGTTTCTCGGAAAGGTATTCCGCAATCAGGTCGCTTTCCTCTGCCACAAGCCCTTCCTGCAAAATGATTTCCTTCGGGATATAGGCGGTACCGCTGTAAAACTGCTTAACAAATGCCGTCAGAATCTCCGCGCGGCTCTGCTCTGCAAAGGCGGTCAGGGTGAAATTCTCCCGTCCTGTCATTTTGCCGCCACGGATAAAGAACACCTGCACCAGACATTCCTCATACGCACGCACAAAGCCGATGACATCCGCATCCCCCAGACCGGTGTTGGAAATTTTCTGCTTTTCCGCAACGCTTTTAATCGCGGCAATTTTATCCCGCAGTGCCGCCGCCCTTTCAAATTCCATATTTTCCGATGCCATCAGCATTTCCTGCTCCATTTTCTTCATGATAGTATGGTGCTTTCCTTCCAGAAAATCCATAGCATCCTTGATATAGACCTGATATTCCTCAGGGGGAACCCTTCCGCTGCATGGCGCAATGCACTGCCCGATATGGTGATTCAGGCAAGGACGTTCCTTCCCGATATCCCTCGGAAATACCTTCTTGCATTTACGGATCGGGAACAGCTTATGCAGGGTTTCGACGGTTTCCTTCGCCGCCAGCACATCCGTAAACGGCCCATAATATTTCGCCTTGTCCTTCTCCATTCGGCGTGTGATGAAGATGCGCGGAAACATCTCCTGCACCGTCACCTTGATATAAGGATAGCTTTTGTCATCCTTCAGAAGAATATTATAATAGGGATGATGCTTTTTAATGAGGTTACATTCCAAGAGAAGCGCTTCCATTTCGGAATCCGTTACGATATATTCAAATTCGCGGATATTCGGCACCATGGAACGTGTTTTTGCCGTCTGATTGCGGCTGCTTTGAAAATACTGCCGCACGCGGTTTTTCAAATTCACTGCCTTCCCCACATAAATGATATGCCCGTTTTCATCCTTCATCAGATAAACTCCCGGCTTTTGGGGCAGCTTTTTCAATTCCTCCTGAATATCAAACATGACCTCACCTCTTTTCCGATTTTTTACTCTGCTCTCTATTATACAAAAGGGAGTATTTTTTTACCAGACTCTCCCCTGTCAATTTTTCTTGTAATTCTCTTTTTCATACAAAAAAGAAGTCCCTGTCTGGGACAAGGACTTCTCTGTCAGCTAAAATCGGAATTTTAACTGAAATTATTTCATTTCTGCAATAACTTCAACTTCGCACAGTACGTTCTTAGGCAGTGTTTTAACTGCTACGCAGGAACGTGCAGGCTTGCCTGTGAAGTATTTGCCGTAAACTTCGTTGAATGCTGCGAAGTCGCCCATATCAGCCAGGAAGCATGTTGTTTTTACAGCATCTGTGAATGTCAGACCGTTTGCTTCCAGAACTGCAGCCAGGTTTTTGCAAACCTGTTCAGCCTGTGCCTGAACATCGGAACCAACGATTTCACCTGTTGCGGGATCCAGTGCAATCTGACCGGATGTGAACAGCAGACCGTTTACGGATACTGCCTGAGAATAGGGACCCAGTGCTGCGGGTGCTTTATCTGTGCTTGTAAATTTCATTTTCATTACCTCCAAAATTTTTTATTTTTGTTACATTTCCTAACGTTCTTATTTTAGTCCAAAGACATTCTCGCGTCAATGTATTTTCCCGAAAAACATGAAATTTTTCTCTCTCCTGCACTTTTTTCCTATCTTTGTATTCCATTTTTGTGGAAATTCGGGTAAAATAGAAATAATGTGTATTCAAATATAACAAAAAATACCCTATTCCACGAAAGAAAGGAAAGAAATATATGAGTAATGCAGATGCAATTCAGAAGCGGCGTATTTTTGGGATTATTTCCCATCCCGATGCCGGTAAAACAACATTGACGGAAAAGCTGCTGCTGCACGGCGGTGCAATCCGCGAAGCAGGTACGGTAAAGGCAAGAGGGAAAAACAAATTTGCAAAATCCGACTGGATGGAAATTGAAAAACAGAGAGGGATTTCCGTTACCTCCTCCGTTATGCAGTTTGAATATGATGATAAGGTTGTTTCCATCATGGACACTCCGGGGCATAATGACTTTGGTGAGGACACCTATCGTATCCTGACCTCTGTAGACAGCGCAGTTATGGTTATCGATGCGGCAAAGGGTGTCGAAGCACAGACTGTAAAGCTGTTCAAGGTCTGTTCCATGCGTGAAATCCCTATTTTTACCTTTATTAACAAATTAGACCGTCAGTCCAAGGACCCACTGGACTGTATGGCGGACTTGGAGGATGCATTAGGTCTACCCTCCACCGCTGTCACATGGCCTATCGGCAACGGTCTGACCTTTGAAGGCATTTATGACAGACTGGAAAACAAGGTTTATCTTTATAAGCAAAAGGATGGCGTGATTGCGCTTGGTGCAAACGGTGTATTCGGTGATACGCTGGAGGGTATCATTTCTGATGCGAATCTGGATATCCTGCGTAGTGAGATGGAGCTTCTGGACGGTGCAGGCAATCCCTTTGATTTGCAGGCAATCAAGGACGGCAAGCTGTCTCCCGTATTCTTCGGCTCTGCACTGGCGGATTTTGGTGTAACGCCCTTCCTGCATCATTTCCTGGAATGGTCTCCCGCTCCCGGTACTAGAAAGACTACTACAGGCGAGGTCAACCCCAATGATGATTTCTTCAGCGGTTTCATTTTCAAAATTCAAGCGAACATGAACCCTGCGCACCGTGACAGATTGGCATTCTTCCGCATCTGCTCCGGTACGTTTACCAGAGGGATGAGCGTAACCCTTTCCCGTACAGGCAAGCAGATGAAGCTGAGCCAATCCACACATCTGATGGCGAATGACAGAGAAACCGTGGAAACTGCCATTGCAGGCGATATCATCGGTATTTACGACAGCGGCAACTTCCAGATTGGGGATACGCTGACAGACAGAAAGGAAAAGCTCTTTTTCGAGCCATTGCCGACCTTCCCGCCCGAGCTGTTCTGCCGTGTGCGCCCTGTGAACTCCCTGAAGGCGAAGCAGTTCCAGAAGGGTGTACAGCAGCTGGCACAGGAGGGTGCAATTCAGGTATATCATAACGAATTTAATGATGTCATTCTGGGTGCGGTTGGGCAGCTGCAGTTTGAGGTATTCCAATACCGCTTATTGAATGAATATAATTCCGAAATCCGCATGGAACCCCTGGAATATCAGGTGGCGCGTTGGGTTGCGCCCGGTTCTCCCAAGGATGTCAAGGATTATGTGGTAGCAAGAAGCACTCTGGTTTATGACCATTTTGAGCGTCCGATTCTGCTGTTCGCGAACCAGTACACGCTGAACAATTTCATGCAGAAGAATCCTGAGGTAAAGCTGGTTGAGGCATTGGATGTGGACGACACCGAGCATCTGGAAGGGTAAAGAAGACCTTTTTCTTCTCTGGGGACGCTGTCCCCAGACCCCTGCAAGGGCATCATGCCCTTGACCTGATACGGTAAAAGCATGCGCTTTTACCAAAAATCATTATAAAAATAAGAATCCCGACTGTATTTTTATCGTACAATCGGGATTTTTGTTTTTATATAAATATCCAAAAGGTATAGGTTTCCAAAGGGATTATCCCTTTGGTGGGAGTTTGAGGTACGCACCGCCGAACAGATGCGGCGGTTACCCGAAGGGCAAGGGTGCAACCCTGCTTGAATGAAAGCCCTCATGAAAGCCCCTTGCAGGGGCTTGGGGACAGCGTCCCCAAAAGAATCAAAGCTTTTTAATATCTTCAAGCAACTCGGCTACATTTTCCTCCTTTGTTGCCCAGCTAGTGCAGAAGCGCACAGCGGTATGGGCATCTCCCACTTTACACCAGAAGGAGAACGCGTATTTCTCCGCCAGCTTCTCCATCATTTTGTTTGGCAGAATCGGGAACTGCTGATTTGTCTTGGAATCAAAGAGCATTTTTATGCCCTTTTCCTCAAACGCGTTCCGAATCTGCATCGCCATTTTGTCTGCGTGCTTTGCCACTTGGAAATATAAGCCATCCTCAAAGAGTGTTTCAAACTGAATCCCCAAAAGTCTGCCCTTTGCAAGCATTGCACCGCGATTTTTAATGATATAACGGAAATCCTTTTTCAATGCAGGATTTACGATCACAACTGCTTCGCCCATCATTGCACCGACCTTTGTGCCGCCAATATAGAACACATCCGCAAGCCTTGCAATATCCTGCAAGGTATGGTCGCAATCCTCTGCTGCCAGCGCATAACCCAGTCTTGCCCCATCAATAAACAGCGGCAATTCACATTTGCGACAAATTGCACTGATTTCCTCCAGCTCTGCTTTGGTGTAGGCGGTGCCATCCTCGGTGGACTGAGAAATATACACCATGCCCGGCTGTACCATGTGCTCGTGGGTTGCATCATTCCAATGCGCCTCATACGCCTTTCGGATTTCCGCCGCAGTCAGTCTGCCGTCCGCCGTGGTGGGCAAAACAATAACCTTATGCCCTGTCGCTTCAATCGCACCTGTTTCATGCACATTCAGATGTCCCGTATCCGCGCAGAAAACACCCTGATAGGGGCGCAGAATACTCCCGATTACAGTCAGATTTGTCTGCGTGCCGCCAACCAGAAAATGCACATCAATATCCTCTCTGCCGCACGCCTGCTTAATCAGCGCCGCCGCACGTTCGCAGTAGGAATCCTCGCCATAGCCTGCCGTCTGTTCCATATTGGTCTCCACCAGACGTTCCAGAATACGAGGATGCATCCCCTCCGCATAATCACATTCAAAACGAATCATTTTTCTCTCTCTTTCTGACAAAAGTGCCGACAAAGTCGGCACTTTCATCTTTTCTTCTATTTTCAAAAGCGATTATTTGAAATATTCTACCATGGATTTAAACAGCTTCATATCGTAATTGCCTGCCACGTTCTGATACAGACCATCACCGATACGTTCTGCATGCCCCATCTTGCCCAGAACACGACCATCAGGAGAAATCAGACCCTCGATGGCATAGGTAGAGCCATTGGGGTTAAACTGGATATCGTTGGTAGGCAGACCGTTTTCGTCTACATACTGTGTCAAAATCTGACCCTTTGCCGCCAAATCCTGCACCAGCTGATCTGCAGCCAGAATACGACCTTCGCCGTGGGAGATAGGTACGCTGAAGATATCCCCAGCTTTTACATTTGTCAGCCAAGGAGATTTTTCTGTTGCTACTCTCACACGAACAATTTTAGACTGGTGTCTGCTGATTGTGTTATAGGACAATGTCGGGCAGGTTTCATCAGTATCAATGATTTCGCCGTAAGGCACCAAGCCAAGCTTAATCAATGCCTGGAAACCGTTGCAGATACCAATCATCAAGCCATCCTTCTCCTTCAGGTGTGCTGTGACAGCCTCCTTGATTTCGGGGTTACGGAAGAAGGCTGTAATAAATTTACCGGAGCCATCGGGTTCATCGCCGCCGGAGAAGCCGCCGGGAATAAAGATGGTCTGTGCCTGCTTCACTTCCTTGGCAAAGCGGTCAATGGAATCTGCAATGCCTGCTGCGGAAAGGTTGTTGATGACAAAGATATTTGCCTCTGCACCTGCACGCTCCACTGCCTTTGCGGAATCAAATTCGCAGTTTGTGCCGGGGAATACGGGAATCAGTACACGAGGCTTTGCAACTGCTGTTTTTGCGTGATAGGAAATACCCTCTGCCTTTGTTGTGAATGTTGGAATCTCCTTCTTTTCCTCTGCCGCTGTGTGCATAGGATAGATTTCCTCCAGTTTATTTTCATAAGCTGCAAAGATTTCCTCCAGAGCAATGCTTTCGCCGCCGCAGACGATTGCCTTGCCGCCTGTTGTACCAAGCAGTGTGCCAACCTCTGCATCGCCTGTCAGCTCCAGAACAAATGCACCGTAGTGATAGCCGAAGATATCCTCCTTGCTTACATCGCCTGCATAGGTAAAGCCGATATCATTACCCATTGTCATTTTCAAAATTGCTTCCGCTACGCCGCCATAGGTCGGGGTATAAGCTGCGGCAACCTTGCCCTCTCTCATCAGACCTGTTACCACATCAAAGAGCTTTTTCAGGCTCTCTGTTGTAGGCAGACCCTCTTTATCATATTCGGGCTTCAGCAGAACAACCTGATGCCCTTCGCCCTTGAATTCGGGAGAAATGATATTCTTGATGCTGTCTGTTGTTACTGCGAAGGAAACCAATGTAGGAGGTACATCAATATGCTCAAAGGTACCGCTCATAGAGTCCTTGCCGCCGATTGCCGCAATTTCCAGACCCTTCTGTGCCATGAATGCACCCAACAGCGCCGCCAGAGGCTTGCCCCAACGCTTGCCGTCCTTCATGGGCTTTTCAAAATATTCCTGGAAGGAAAGATAAACATCCTCAAATTTTGCACCTGTTGCCACCAGCTTTGCAACAGATTCCACAACTGCCAGATATGCACTGTGATAAGGGCTGTTTTCCGCAATGAAGGGGTTATAGCCCCATGCCATCAGAGAGCAGGTGGTGGTATCCTTCTTTTCAACGGATACCTTATTTACCATAGCCTGAATGGGTGTTTTCTGATTTTTACCGCCGAAGGGCATCAGAACTGTGCCTGCGCCGATGGTGGAGTCGAAGCGTTCGGAAAGCCCTCTCTTGGAGCATACATTCAAATCCTGCGCCAATGCCAGATAGCCCTTTTTGAAGTCCGCAGGGATTTCCTTTGCAAAAGGCTTGGGTGCATCGGGTGTAATATCGATATGCTTTTCTGCACCGTTGGAATCCAGGAATGCGCGAGAGATATTTACAATCTGCTTGCCATTCCAGTGCATCACCAGATAAGGCTTTTCTGTTACCTTCGCAACAACGGTTGCTTCGAGGTTTTCTGCATAAGCCAGCTCTTTGAAGCGCGCAACATCCTCTGCCGCAACAACAACAGCCATTCTTTCCTGAGATTCGGAAATCGCAAGCTCTGTACCATCCAAACCATCGTATTTCTTGGGAACTGCATTCAAATCAATTTCCAGACCATCCGCCAATTCGCCGATAGCAACGGAAACGCCACCAGCACCAAAGTCGTTACAACGCTTAATCAGCTTAGATGCTTCGGGGTTGCGGAACAGTCTCTGTAATTTTCTTTCTTCGGGGGCGTTGCCCTTCTGTACCTCTGCGCCACAGCTTTCCAGAGATTCCAGTGTATGGGATTTAGAGGAGCCGGTTGCGCCGCCGCAGCCGTCACGCCCTGTTCTGCCGCCCAGCAGAATAACGATATCGCTGTCAATCGGGCGTTCTCTGCGTACATTTTCCGCAGGTGCTGCCGCGATTACTGCGCCGATTTCCATTCTCTTTGCCACATAGCCTTCGTGATAGAGTTCATCTACCTGTCCTGTTGCCAGACCAATCTGGTTGCCGTAGGAGCTATAGCCTGCTGCCGCTGTGGTAACAATCTTTCTCTGGGGCAGCTTGCCGCGCAGTGTTTCGGAAACGGGTGTCAAGGGGTTGCCTGCACCTGTCACACGCATTGCGGCATATACATAGGAACGACCGCTCAGAGGGTCACGAATGGCACCGCCTACACAGGTAGCCGCGCCGCCAAAGGGTTCGATTTCTGTGGGATGGTTATGGGTTTCATTTTTAAACAGCAGCAGCCATTTTTCTGTTTTGCCTTCTACGTCTACATCAATTTTCACAGTGCAGGCATTGATTTCCTCGGATTCATCCAGCTTATCCAGCTTGCCTTCCTTTTTCAGGAATTTTGCTACAATCGTACCCATATCCATCAGATTGATGGGCTTTGTTCTGCCGATGGCTTCTCTGGTTGCCAGATATTCGTTATATGCCGCCTGCAGGGTCGCATCCTCAAATTTGATGCTGTCGATGGTTGTCTGGAAAGTAGTATGACGGCAGTGGTCAGACCAATAGGTATCAATCATCTTGATTTCCGTAATGGTAGGGTCTCTCTGCTCACTCAGAAAATACTTCTGGCAAACCTTGATATCATCCAAATCCATCGCCAGACCCATATCCTTGATATAAGCCGCTAATGCCGCTTCATCCATTTCACAGAAGCCCTCCACGGTAGCAACCTCTGTAGGGATTTCATATTTCACATCCAGTGTATCAAACGCGTCCAGAGATGCTTCTCTGGATTCTACGGGGTTGATGAGGTATTTCTTAATCTCCTCAACATCCTCCCTGCTCAGATTGCCATACAGTACATAAACCTTTGCGGTCTTAATCAAAGGTCTTTCCTGCTTGGAAATAATCTGAATACATTCCGCTGCGGAATTTGCTCTCTGGTCAAACTGACCCGGCAAATATTCTACCGCAAACACAGCCGCACCATCTGTAGGGATTTCTTCTCTCAAATCATCCAGCTGCGGTTCGGAGAATACCGTTTTTGTGCAGTAATCAAATAAATCCTTATCCAGCTGCTCTGCATCATAGCGGTTCAGCAGGCGCAGCCCTGTCAGCCCCTTGATGCCCAACAGATTGACAATATCATTTCTCAGGGCATCTGCTTCGGCAGTCAGACCCTGCTTTTTTTCAACATAGATTCTATAAACCATTTCATACCTCCACCGCAAGGGCTTTTTTCCCAATATCGTTTCTATAGAAAGCGTTATCGAATTTCACTGTTTTTACAGCTTCATAGGATTTTGCGATTGCTTCAGGCAAGGTGTCCGCAATTTCCGTAACACCAAGCACACGACCGCCGTTTGTCAGCAGCTTGCCGCCCTCTTTCTTTGCGCCTGCAACAAAAATCAGCTGATCCTTTTCGGGCAATGTGATGGGGAAGCCTTTTTCATAGCTCTGGGGATAGCCTGCGGATGCCATGATGACACAACAAGCCGCCTTATCGCTGAATTTTACCTCAACATCAGCCAGCTTTTCAGCCGCTACCGCCTGCATAATGGTCAGCAAATCGCTTTCCAGCAGAGGCAGAACTACCTGTGTTTCGGGATCGCCGAAGCGGCAGTTATATTCAATTACCTTGGGGCCGGCAGGTGTAATCATCAGACCGAAGAACAGGCAGCCCTTAAAGGTGCGCCCTTCCTTGTTCATCGCTTCCATAGTCGGTACGAAAATCTTTTCCATACATTCCTTTGCTACAGCCTCAGTATAGAAGGGGTTGGGTGCAATCGTCCCCATGCCGCCGGTATTCAGACCCTTATCACCATCCAAGGCTCTCTTATGATCCATTGCGGAAACCATAGGAACCATTGTTTTGCCATCTGTGAAGGCAAGAACGGAAACCTCGGGACCTGTCATAAATTCTTCGATTACGACATGGTCGCCGCTTGCGCCGAACACCTTATCCGCCATCATGGAGCGCACCGCATCCTGTGCCTGCTCCTTTGTTTCTGCAATGATAACGCCTTTACCCAGTGCCAGACCATCCGCCTTCACAACGGTCGGCAGAGGTGCGGTTTCGAGATAAGCCAACGCCTTTTCCATATCATCAAACACTTCATACGCCGCTGTGGGGATGCCGTATTTTTTCATCAGATTTTTGGAGAACACCTTGCTGCCCTCCAGAATTGCCGCCTTTTTATCAGGCCCGAAGCAAGGAATACCGATTGCGTTCAGCGCATCCACCATACCCAGAACCAAAGGATCATCCGGTGCAACAACAGCAAAATCAATGCCCTTTTCCTTTGCGAAGGCAACCACGCCTTCCACATCCTTCGCCGCAATATCTACGCAGGTCGCGTCCTTAGCAATGCCGCCGTTGCCGGGCAGTGCATACAGCTCCGTTACCTGTGGATTTTCTTTGATTTTCTTAATGATGGCATGCTCTCTGCCGCCACCGCCAACTACCACAATTTTCATTTTTCGCAAGCTCCTTTCCAATCTTTTCTTAATCAGTGATGGAACAATCTCATGCCTGTGAATGCCATTGCCATGCCGAATCTGTTGCAGGTTTCAATTACATTATCATCACGAATGGAGCCGCCGGGCTCTGCAATATAGCTAACGCCGCTCTTTGCCGCACGTTCAATATTGTCACCGAAGGGGAAGAATGCATCGGAGCCAAGTGCCACACCCTTGATTGTAGAAAGATATGCCTTCTTTTCTTCCTTTGTCAAAGGCTCGGGCTTTTCAGAGAACAATGTCTGCCATGTACCCTCAGCCAGAACATCCTCATAATCATCGGAGATATAAATATCGATGGTGTTATCTCTATCGGGGCGGCCTACGGTGGGCAGGAAAGGCAGATTGAGAACCTTTTCATGCTGTCTCAGATGCCAGATGTCAGCTTTGTTGCCTGCCAGTCTGGTGCAGTGGATTCTGGACTGCTGCCCTGCACCAACGCCGATTGCCTGTCCGTCCTTTGCGAAGCAAACGGAGTTGGACTGTGTATATTTCAGTGTAATCAATGCGATAATAAGGTCGCGCTTTGCTTCCTCAGGCAGGTTCTTGTTTTCTGTTACTACATTTTCCAGAAGAGCCTTATTGATGGCGAAGTTATTTCTGCCCTGCTCAAAGGTAATGCCGAAAACCTGTTTCTTTTCCTGCACCGCAGGCACATAGGCAGGGTCGATTTTTACGATATTATAGTTGCCCTTTTTCTTTGTTTTCAGAATTTCCAGTGCTTCCTCTGTATAGCCGGGCGCAATGATACCATCGGAAACCTCTCTTTTAATCAGCTTTGCGGTTGTTGCATCACAAACATCACTCAGCGCAATCCAGTCCCCGAAGGAGGACATTCTGTCTGTCCCTCTTGCTCTTGCGTAAGCCAATGCCAGAGGGGAATCATCCAGACCCTCGATATCATCCACGAAGCAGGCTTTTTTCAGCGCATCACTCATGGGTGTGCCGACTGCCGCAGAGGTAGGGCTTACATGCTTGAAGGAGGTTGCCGCAGGCATACCCAGTGCTTCCTTGATTTCCTTTACCAGCTGCCAGCTGTTGAATGCGTCCAGAAAGTTGATGTAGCCGGGTCTGCCGCAGAGGATTTCGATGGGCAGATCGCTGCCGTCCTCCATAAAGATTTTTGCAGGCTTCTGGTTTGGATTACAGCCATATTTCAATTCAAATTCTTTCATTTGCCAAAAACTCCTTTCTTCCCTGTTCTGCCAACAATGCTTACACATTTTTGTTAATCATTCTATTTTCAACCGCACCTGTTTTCAGGTCTGTGAAGCGTACATAGATGGAAATTTTGTTCTGCTCATTCAGATTTTCCCAGATTTCCTTTGTCCATGCATCAATATCGTTGGGGATGCTTGCACGTTCGGGCTCGCCCGTAAAGGTAGGCAGAGGGCTGCCGTCGCCCATATAGGTATGCAGGAAATGCCCTACTCCAGCGATTGCCTTGTAGGAATAGGTGAATCTGTTGCAGGCTGTGCCGGCTTCATCCGCACTTTTCAGGATACTCATTTTATATGTAAAATCATTTTCTGCGAAGGTCAGCATACCGCTGATTCTGGGTGTCCAGTTCGGTGCATCGGGTTCAAATTCTCTGGTTTCCAGTGCATCCTCAAAGGATTTGCCCGCAACAACAAAATCACGGATGGTATCTGTCTGGTCGCCGTTTGTCACAATCAGCTTGCCATCCAGCTTACGGATGGGTGCGTAGATAATCAGAGAAGGGTCCTCCACCTTGGATGCATCGAAGGGATAAATCATAACATCCTCACCCTCCTCCTTGAAGATACGGTTGCGGCTGTTATCGCTGCGCCCCATGATGAAATAAGCCACTGCCGCCTTTGTGCCATCCTCTGTTTTGCCGATGACAATGCCGCGACCCACATAGCTGTTATCCTTTACCAAATTCTTCATGGTATCCTTTTTATATACATTCATGCTTTTTTACTGTCCTTTCTGCAGTCTTGCTGCCACCATTTCCACTGCCTTGGGCAGAAGAATCCATTCCGCCTGCTCCATGACTCTTCTTTGCAGTACCTCAGGGGTATCCCCTTCTTCGATTTCCACTGCCTTCTGCAAAATGATTTCGCCGCCATCGGGGATTTCATTTACATAATGCACCGTTGCACCCGTCACCTTTACGCCATACGCCAGTGCCGCCTCGTGCACATGCAGCCCATAGAAGCCCTTACCGCAGAAGGAAGGAATCAGAGAGGGATGCACATTTACGATACGCTTAGGGTATGCAGCTGTGAAGTTTTCACTGAGGATGGACATAAAGCCTGCCAGAACAATCATATCAATGCTGTTTTCCGCAAGAATCGCCTTCACGGCTTCCTCATACGCAAGCTGTGTTTCAAATTCCTTGCGCTTTACCACAACAGAAGGGATATTGTTTTCTGCCGCTCTTGTCAGTGCATAAGCCTTATCATTGCTTGCCAGCACCAATGCGATTTCGCCGCTGGGGATTTCCCCTCTTTTTGCCGCATCAATCAGTGCCTGCAAATTTGTGCCGCCGCCGGAAACGAATACGGCAATCCTTGTCTTAGACAATGACAACACCTTCCTCGGAGGCGATGATTTCGCCCATAATATACGCATCCTCACCGTTTGCCTTCAGAATTTTCAGTGCCTTTTCCGCATCCTCTTTTGCAATAACCACACTCATGCCAACGCCCATGTTGAAGGTGTTATACATATCTCTTTCAGGAATGTTGCCCTTTTCCATAATCAGTTCAAAAATGGGGGGTGTTTTCAGGCTTGCCTTATTGATTTTCGCGCCAAAGCCCTTGGGGATAGATCTGGGAATATTTTCATAGAAGCCGCCGCCTGTGATATGGGAAACCGCCTTTACCTTCACCTCTTCAAACAGCGCCAGCATAGGCTTTACATAAATCTTTGTGGGTGCAAGCAGTGCTTCGCCGATGGATTTACCACCCAGTCTTTCCAGAGGTGTTTTGATATCCGCATTTTCTACATCCAGCACACGACGCACCAGAGAGAAGCCGTTAGAATGTACACCACTGGAGGGCAGAGCCAAAATCACATCGCCCTCTTTGATGGTTTTGTTGTTCAGGATTTTATCCTTATCGACAACACCTACGGAGAAGCCTGCCAGATCGTATTCATCCTCGGGATAGAAACCGGGCATTTCTGCTGTTTCGCCGCCAATCAGTGCCGCACCGGACTGCACACAGCCTTCTGCCACGCCGCTAACGATGGAGGCAATCTTTTCGGGGAAGTTCTTGCCGACTGCGATATAGTCCAAGAAGAACAGGGGCTTTGCACCAACACAAATGATATCGTTTACGCACATAGCCACGCAGTCAATCCCTACGGTATCATGCTTATCCATCAGAAATGCCAATTTCAGCTTTGTGCCAACGCCGTCTGTACCGCTGACCAGTACGGGTTTTGTGATGCCTGTCATATCCAATTCAAACAGACCGCCGAAGCCGCCGATATCACCCATTACCCCTGCGGACATGGTCTTTGCGATATGCTCCTTCATCAGCTCCACTGCTTTATACCCTGCTGTAATATCTACACCTGCTGCTTTATAGCTTTCACTATGGCTTTTCATTCTTTTTCTCCTCTCGCTTTGTCCTTATATTTTTTATATGAAATAACTTATTTTGCGTATTTTTCTTCCAGTGCCTTATTCTTTGCCAGAACCTTTTCGGCTGCTTCTTTTCTTGCATTGTCCAGCTTTTCTGTCAGAGCCGCATCCTCCACAGCCAGAATCTGGATTGCCAGAAGCGCTGCATTTTCCGCACCGTCAATGGCTACGGTTGCAACAGGAAGTCCCCCCGGCATCTGTACGGTGGAAAGCAGAGCATCCAATCCATCCAATGTGGAGGATTTGATAGGAATACCAATTACGGGAAGGGTTGTATTTGCCGCCATGGCACCTGCCAGATGTGCCGCCTTTCCCGCTGCCGCAATGATGGCACCAAAGCCATTTGCCCTTGCACCCTTTGCAAATTCGCTTGCCTCTACAGGCGTTCTGTGTGCAGAATAAACGTGCGCCTCAAAAGGAACACCGAATTTCTCCAGAGTTGCCATCGCTTTTTCCACTACAGGCAGATCGCTGTCACTGCCCATAACGATACCAATTTTCTTCATGGGTTACCTCCTCAAAAAATCTAAAACATCCTGTCTTTTTTCCCTACGGAACAAACAGAAAAAGGCAGTCCGATTCCGCATTACTTCCGTATTACAGAAACAGACTGCCCAGACGGTCGACAAAAAGCAGTTCTGCACTGCTTGATTTTCTTAAGTCCTTTGCTCCCCTGTGGTTGCCCACCTGTTCCGTCAGTTGCAAAAAACCGCATAAATTTACAAATTTAGTCTAACACAACGAAATTGCAGTGTCAACAAATTCCCAAAACACTTTCTCTTGTAACGGAAAATTCCGAAAAAACTATATCTTGACACTACTATTCCTTTATGATATAGTATTGAAGATTTAGATAAAAATAAGTTTAGAACCAAGTTAGCGACGAAAGGAGAGAAGACAGTGGACTATATTCTAGCGAATGCAACTGTATTTGTTCATGGCAAATTCATGAAATCCAACGTATTTATCGCCAACGGTATGATTCACGAAATTTCCAACCGCACACCTCAGGCAGATTGTTCCGTTTATGATTTAAACGGCTGCTTTGTTTTTCCCGGTTTTATTGATGTTCATGTGCATCTGAGAGAGCCGGGCTTTTTTTATAAGGAGACCATCAAAAGCGGCAGCCTTGCGGCGGCACATGGCGGCTATACGGCAGTCTGCGCCATGCCGAACCTGAACCCCGTCCCTGATTGTCGGGAAAATCTGGAGGTGCAGCTAAAGGCAATCCGCGAAACCGCCTGCATTCAGGTTGTTCCCTACGGCACGATTACGGTAGGCGAAAAAGGTGAGGAATTGGCGGCGTATGACGAAATCGTCAATGATGTCTGCGCCTTTTCTGATGATGGGCGTGGTGTGCAAAATGATGAAATCATGCGTGAAGCAATGAAAAAAATCAGCACTTACAACAAAATTGTTGCCGCGCACTGCGAGGATAATTCCCTGCTTGCGGGCGGCTATATTCATAAGGGCGAATATGCAAAGGCACATGGGCATCGGGGTATCTGCTCCGAAAGCGAATGGAAGCAGATTGAGAGAGATTTGCAGCTGGTAAAGGAAACCGGCGTGAAATACCATGTCTGCCACATCTCCACAAAGGAAAGCGTGGCACTCATCCGCAAGGCAAGGGCAGAGGGGTTGGATGTGACCTGCGAAACCGCGCCGCATTATCTGACCATGAATGATTCCATGCTGCAGGAGGACGGACGCTTTAAAATGAACCCCCCCATCCGCAGCGAGGAGGACAGAGAAGCACTGATTGCCGGTATTCTCGACGGCACGATTGGTATGATTGCGACAGACCACGCTCCCCACTCCGCAGAGGAAAAGAGCAGAGGTCTGGAAAAGAGCCTGATGGGTGTAGTCGGTCTGGAAACTGCCTTCCCCATTCTGTATACCAAGCTGGTGAAAACAGGCGTACTTTCTCTGGAAAAGCTCATCGAGTTGATGCACACCAATCCCAGAAACCGCTTCTGTGTCGGCACACCTCTGGAAGAAGGACAGCCTGCAAGCCTGACGGTTTACGATTTGGATAAGGAATACACCATCAACCCAGATGACTTCCTGAGCATGGGCAGAGCAACGCCCTTCGCAGGAGAAAAGGTTTTTGGTGCCTGCAGGCTGACAATGTATCACGGCAGCATTGCATGGAAGGATGAAACACTGTAAAATAGAAACAGATAGAAATAGCTATATAAATGAAATAGCTATATAATAGGTATAAACAGGTAAAAAGAACATGAGGAGGAACAAAACATTATGCCAAAGAGAACAGACTTAAAGAAAATTCTGATTATCGGCTCCGGCCCCATTGTAATCGGTCAAGCAGCAGAGTTTGACTATGCCGGCACGCAGGCGTGTCTGGCTTTGAAGGAAGAGGGCTATGAGGTTGTATTAGTCAATTCTAACCCTGCAACCATCATGACAGATACCACCATTGCGGATAAGGTTTATATGGAACCACTGACTCTGGAATATGTTGCAAAAATCCTGCGCTACGAAAGACCTGATGCCATTGTTCCCGGTATCGGCGGACAGACAGGTCTGAATCTGGCAATGCAGCTGGAAAAAAAGGGTATCCTGAAGGAGTGTCAGGTTGAACTTCTGGGGACTCCCATCGATAGCATCGAACGCGCAGAGGATCGTGAGCTGTTCAAGGAAATGTGCCAGTCCATCGGTGAGCCCGTTATCCCCTCTCAGATTACTTATTCCGTAGAAGAAGCCATCGCAGCCGCAAATGAAATCGGTTATCCCGTTGTGCTGCGTCCTGCCTTCACACTGGGCGGCACAGGCGGCGGCTTTGCCAATAACGAAGCAGAGCTGGTGGAAATCATGAAGCATGCGCTGAAGCTTTCCCCTGTGCATCAGGTTCTGGTAGAAAAGAGCGTAAAGGGCTATAAGGAAATCGAATTCGAGGTTATGCGTGACGGTACCGACCACGCCATCACCATCTGCGGTATGGAAAACATCGACCCCGTTGGTGTGCATACAGGTGACTCCATCGTTGTAGCACCCATCCTCACACTGAATGACCATGATTTTACCATGCTGCGTGATTCTGCACTGAAAATCATCAAGGAATTGAAAATCGAAGGCGGCTGCAATGTGCAGTTCGCATTGAACCCCAATTCCTCCGAATATTACTTAATCGAGGTAAACCCCCGCGTTTCCCGTTCCTCCGCACTGGCATCCAAGGCAAGCGGCTACCCTATTGCAAGAGTTACCGCAAAAATTGCTGTCGGCATGACATTGGATGAAATCAAGCTGGGCGAAACCACAGCTAACTACGAGCCTGCACTGGATTATATCGTAGCAAAAATGCCCCGCTTCCCCTTCGATAAGTTTGCAACTGCCGCAAACACGCTTTCCACACAGATGAAGGCAACGGGCGAGGTTATGGGTATCGGCCGCACGTTGGAGGAATGTTTGCTGAAATCCATTCGTTCCTTGGAAATCGGTGTTTGCCATCTGTATATGCCGAAATTCGACACTATGTCCAACGAGGATATGCTGAGCTATATTGCAACAAGTCCCGATGACCGCATTTATGCCATCGCACAGCTGATTCGCAACGGCGTTTCTCTGCATGAAATCTTCAAGGCAACCATGATTACGGAATATTTCTTGGAATCCTTCAAGAAGATTGTCGATTACGAAACCACTCTGGCAGAAAATGTCGGCAACAAGGAAATTCTGACAGCGGCAAAGAAAATGGGCTTTTCCGACCAGTATATCGCAAAGCTGTGGAAGCAGGATGAGGTTGCGGTTTATAGCCTGAGAAAGGAAATGAACCTGTTCCCCGTTTATAAAATGATTGAAACAAGCGGCTGCGGCGGCTACATCCCCTACTTCTACTCCACCTATGAGAAGGAAAACGATTCCCGCATCAGTGATAAGAAGAAGATTATCGTGCTTGGCTCCGGTCCCATCCGTATCGGGCAGGGTGTCGAATTCGACTACTCCACTGTACACGCGGTAACCACCATCAAGAAGTTCGGCTATGAATCCATCATCATCAACAACAACCCCGAAACCGTTTCCACAGACTACACCACAAGTGATAAGCTGTACTTTGAACCTCTGACGGTTGAGGATGTTATGAACGTGGTAGAGCTGGAGCAGCCTCTGGGTGTGATTGCATCCCTCGGCGGGCAGACTGCCATCAACCTTGCAGAGCCTCTGATGAAACGCGGCGTAACCATCATCGGTACAGATGTTGCGGCAATTGAAAAGGCAGAAAACAGAGACTCCTTTGAGCATATCATGAATCAGCTGAACATCCCTCAGCCCAAGGGACAGGCTGTTACCAATATCGAAGCAGGCGTAAAGGCTGCGGCAGAAATCGGCTATCCTGTTCTGGTGCGCCCCTCCTATGTTCTGGGCGGACGTGCTATGCAGATTGTTGCGGATGAAAATCAGCTGAGAACCTATCTGAAAACAGCTGTAGCGATTAACGAGGATCAGCCTGTTCTGGTTGATAAATATATTCAGGGTAAAGAATTAGAAGTAGACGCTGTTTGTGACGGCTACGATGTATTCGTACCCGGCATCATGGAGCATGTAGAGCGTACCGGTGTTCACTCCGGCGACTCCATCTCCGTATACCCTACCTTCTCCGTATCCAATACGGCAAAGGGCAAAATTCTGGAATACACCAAAAAGCTGGGTCTTGGCATTGGCATCATCGGTCTGTTCAATATCCAGTTCATCGTGGATAAGGAGGATAACGTATATGTGATCGAGGTAAACCCTCGTTCCTCCAGAACGGTTCCCTTCCTTTCCAAGGCAACCGGCTATTCTCTGGCAGATATCGCAACACTGGTTATCCTTGGCAAAACACTGAAGGAACAGGGCATCTTCGGTCTGTATCCCGACGAAAAGCAGAGATGGTATGTAAAGGTTCCCGCCTTCTCCTTCTCCAAGCTGCATGGCATGGATACCTACCTCTCCCCCGAAATGAAATCCACAGGGGAGGCCATCGGCTATGATAATAAGTTGAACAGAGCGCTGTATAAGGCTTTGCAGGCATCCGGCATGAATATCCAGAACTATGGTACGGTTCTGGCAACCATTGCGGATAAGGACAAGGAAGAAGCACTGCCCCTGATTCGCCGTTTCTATGAGCTGGGCTTCAATATTGAAGCAACAAAAGGTACTGCCGATTTCCTGAAGGAACACGGCATTCGCACCAGAACCAGAAAGAAACTGTCCGATGGCAGTGAGGAAATCTTTGATTCCATCCGTCAGGGCTATGTAAGCTATGTTATCAACACAAGAGATATTCACTCTGCGGCAAGCAACAGCGATGGGCAGGAAATCCGCCAGTGTGCCGTTGAAAATAATGTAACTGTTTTCACAGCACTGGATACCGTTCGCGTACTTTTGGATGTTCTGGAAGAAACCACTCTGGGTATTTCCACGATTGATGCGTAAGGAGGTTCTCTCTTGAAACAATCTGTTTTTACAATACAAAGCAACGAAAGGCTGACCGAAAGCGTCTGCAAAATGGTTCTGGCAGGGGATACCTCTGCCATTACCGCCGCAGGTCAGTTTGTGAATATTCAATTAAAGGGCTTTTTTCTGCGCCGCCCCATTTCCGTCTGCGATTATGACGAAAATACACTGACGATTCTTTATAAAATCGTCGGCAAAGGCACAGAGGCCATGAGCAAAATGAAAGCCCCCCATAAGCTGGACATTCTGACAGGCTTAGGCAATGGCTATGATACCTCCAAGAGCGGAGACAAGCCCCTTCTGATTGGTGGCGGTGTGGGTGTTCCCCCGATGTATCGCTTGGCAAAGAATCTGCTTGCAGAGGGAAAAAAGCCAATCGTTATTCTTGGGTTTAACACAAAATCGGAAATTTTTTACGCCGAGGAATTTGAAAAGCTGGGTGCAGAGGTGCATATCGCAACGGCGGACGGCTCTGTCGGCACAAAGGGCTTCGTTACGGATGTGGTAAAAACCATTCCCGATTACACCTATTTCTATACCTGCGGCCCCGAACCAATGCTGAAAGCCCTTTCCGCTGTTACCGAAACGAGCGGTCAGCTCAGCTTTGAGGAACGAATGGGCTGCGGCTTTGGTGCCTGCATGGGCTGCTCCTGCAAGACAAAATACGGCAATAAGCGCATCTGCAAGGATGGCCCCGTTCTGGTAAAGGAGGAAATTATATGGTAAACACAAAGGTGACACTCAGCGGCATCACGCTGGATAACCCCGTCATTCCTGCCAGCGGTACCTTCGGCTACGGCTATGAATTTGCAGAGCTTTACGATATCAATATTCTTGGTACATTCTCTTTTAAGGGAACAACAAGGGAGCCACGCTTTGGCAACCCCACGCCCCGTATCGCGGAATGTACCGCAGGAATGATTAACTCTGTCGGTCTGCAGAACCCCGGTGTAGAGAAGGTCATTTCCGAGGAACTGCCTAAGCTGAAAAAATGCTTTCATAAGCCTGTCATTGCCAATGTCAGCGGCTTTTCCATCGAAGAATACGCAGAAACCTGTGCTTTATTAGATAAGGAACCGCAGGTCGGGATTCTGGAGGTTAATGTATCCTGCCCGAATGTGCATCATGGCGGCATGAGCTTTGGCACAGACCCTGCGGCGGCGGCAGCTGTTACTAAGGCAGTCAAGGCAGTTACCACAAAGCCGGTCTATATCAAGCTGACCCCTAACGTAACCGATATTGTTTCCATTGCAAAAGCGTGCGAGGAAGCCGGTGCAGATGGGATTGCCCTCATCAACACAATGATGGGTATGCGGATTGATTTGAAAACCAAAAAGCCCGTCATTGCCAATAAAATGGGCGGCTTTTCCGGCAGTGCCATCTTCCCCGTTGCTGTTCGCATGGTCTATCAGGTGTCTGAGGCAGTCAACATTCCTGTGATTGGCATGGGCGGCGTTTCCTCTGCGGAGGATGTCATTGAAATGATGCTTGCCGGTGCAACTGCCGTAGAAATCGGTGCGGCAAATCTGGTTGACCCCTTCATCTGCAAAAAAATCATCGAGGATTTGCCTCGTGTTATGGAAAAATACAATATCAAGGATTTAAACGACATCATTGGAGGTGCCCATAAATGAGTAAGGATGTAATCATTGCCTGCGATTTTAACAGCAAGGCAGATTTGATGACATTTTTAGATAAATTTGAAAACGAAGACAGAAAGCCTTTCTTAAAGGTCGGCATGGAGCTGTTCTATGCGGAAGGCCCTGCCATCGTAAAGGAAATCAAGGCAAGAGGACATAAGATTTTCTTGGATCTCAAGCTGCATGATATCCCCAATACCGTAAAAAAAGCCATGGCGGTTCTCTCTGCTCTGGATGTAGATATCTGCAACCTTCATGCGGCAGGTACAGCGGCAATGATGGAAGCAGCTCTGGAAGGCTTGACAAGAGCGGATGGCACACGTCCCCTGCTCATTGCCGTAACACAGCTGACCTCTACCAGCGAGGAACGAATGCAGAAAGACCTTCTGATTGACCGCCCTCTGGATGAGGTTGTTATGCACTATGCAAAAAATGCGAAGGATGCCGGTCTGGACGGCGTTGTTTGCTCCCCTTTGGAGGCAGGCAAGGTAAAAGCGGTCTGCGGCGATGCCTTCCTCACCGTAACCCCCGGCGTACGCTTTGCCGATGGTGAGGTAGGCGATCAGGTGCGTGTGACGACACCTGCAAAGGCAAGAGAACTTGGCTCTGATTACATCGTGGTCGGCAGACCTATCACACAGGCGGCTGACCCCGTTCAGGCATATCACAGATGTATTCGCGAATTTTTAGGAGGAGAAGTAGAATGAATATCAAAGAACAGATTGCAAAAGACCTGCTGTCCATCGGTGCAGTTTTCCTGCGTCCCGAAGACCCCTTCACATGGGCAAGCGGCATCAAAAGCCCCATTTACTGCGATAACAGACTGACACTGACCTCTGTAGAGGTAAGAAATCATGTAGAAAATGCTCTGGCAGAAACCATCAAAAGAGAATACCCCGATGCCGAGGTACTGATGGGTACCTCCACCGCAGGCATTGCCCATGCTGCCATCACAGCACATCTGCTTGACCTGCCCATGGGATATGTTCGCTCCGGCGCAAAGGATCATGGCAGACATAACCAGATTGAAGGCAGACTGGAAAAGGGACAGAAGGTTGTTGTTGTAGAAGACCTGATTTCTACCGCAGGCAGCTGTATCGAGGTTGTAAACGTGCTGCGTGAAGCAGGCGCAGAGGTTCTGGGTGTTGTCAGCATCTTCACCTATGGCCTGCAGAAGGGTCTGGACAGACTGGCAGAAGCAAATGTAAAAAATGTAAGCCTTTCCAATTTTGATGCTGTGGCAGAGGTTGCCGCAAAGGAAGGCTATATCAAGGAATCCGACATCGCACGTCTGCTGAAATTCCGCAGTAACCCGAGCGATGAAAGCTGGAGGGAGATGTAAGCATGAGAAGCCTCATTGATATTGTAGACCTGACGGTAGAAGAAATCGATGATTTGATTACCACCGCCAATGATATTATTGCAAATCCCGATAAATATGCAGAAAAGTGCCACCGCAAAAAACTGGCGACGCTCTTTTTTGAGCCTTCCACCCGTACGCGTCTGAGCTTTGAAGCGGCTATGCTGGAGCTTGGCGGCAGTGTGATTGGCTTCTCCGGTGCAAGCAACAGCTCCGCCTCCAAGGGCGAAAGCGTTTCCGATACGGTGCGTGTGGTTGGCTGCTATGCCGATATCATTGCCATGCGCCACCCCAAAGAGGGCGCACCTATGATTGCATCCATGCGCTCTCCGGTGCCTATCATCAATGCCGGGGACGGCGGACATAATCACCCTACCCAGACCTTGGCTGACCTCTTGACGATTCAGCGGGAAAAGGGCTCCTTTGAAAACCTGACCATCGGGATGTGCGGTGACCTGAAATTCGGCAGAACCGTACATTCTCTGATTCATGCCATGCGCCGTTATAAAGGTGTGAAATTCATCCTGATTTCCCCTGAGGAGCTGAAGGTTCCGGAATACATCATTCAGGAATTAGACCATGAGGGCATCCCCTATGAGGAAACCACAAGCCTTGAGGATGCAATGCCCTCTCTGGATATTCTCTATATGACAAGGGTACAGCAGGAACGCTTCTTCAACGAAGCGGACTATGTCCGTCTGAAGGATAGCTATATTCTGAATCCGGATAAGCTGGCAACCGCAAAAAAGGATCTCTGCATCATGCACCCTCTGCCCCGTGTCAATGAAATTTCCGTTGCAGTGGATGATGACCCCAGAGCCTGCTATTTCAAGCAGGTGCTGAACGGCAAATATATTCGCATGGCTTTGATTCTGAAATTACTGGAGGTGGCGTAACATGATGAAGGTAACCGCAGTGAATAACGGTGTGGTCATTGACCATATCACCGCAGGCAAATGTATGAAGCTGTATCAGTTTCTGGATTTAGACCACGTTGATGCAACCATTGCGCTGATTAAAAATGCGCCCAGCCAGAAAATGGGCAAAAAGGATATCATTAAAATTGATACCGAGCTGGAACTGGATTTGGATGCGCTGGGCTATATTGACCCCAACGTAACCATCAATATCGTAAAGGACGGCGTTTGTGTGAAAAAGGTACATCCGCAGCTGCCCGAACGGCTGACGAATATCATCCAGTGCAAAAACCCTCGCTGCATCACCTCTGTGGAGCAGGAGATTCCCCATATCTTCAAGCTGACAGACAGGGAAAAGGGCGAATATCGCTGCATTTACTGCGAATCCAAGGCAAAAAATTAACCTAAGTCGAAATCAAGCTTTCGACTTGTTTAAAAAAGGGTATCGACACAGTCGATACCCTTTTTCTCATTCTTCTATTTTATCTTCTATTTTATTCTGTTCCTTTTGCAGCTTATTCCGCTGAAGCCCATAAATCACCAATAAAATAATCCCTAGAAATCGACCGCCTCTGCCAAGCAGCAGAAAAACGATCGGCAGAATCATTCCCTTCCACCATTCCTCTTTTTGGGCAAGCCGCCATTCCAGATAGCAGATTGCAGCATAAATCAGAAGCATCACCAGAATGATTGCACATACATAAAGTGTACCGGACATCCGAAATGTATCTAACATGCTCATAAAAATCCCCCTTTCTGCCTTTCCTATCTCAAACATACCATAGTTTCCACAAAAAAGCAATTCTTTCCCCGTTTTCTTTATGATACATTTCCCTTTCCCTGCATAAACTGTTATGAAAAACCTATAGGGAGCGTTTCCATGCAGAATCCGTATGTAAAATATCTGAAAACGAAGAATGGCTATTTCTATCTTTTTTATTATGAACACGGCAATATTTTCTGTCGCAGCTTTTCCCATGACGGCTGGACAGTGCCGCAGAAAATCGCGGAGAAAGCCTCTCCTGTTTTTTCCGTCTGCCAATATGAAGCTATCACCTATCTGCTCTATTCCGGCGGCGAAGGGCAGCTTTATCTGGCATCCTCTGCCGATTTTGCCAGCTGGGAGCACCGCCCCCTGCGAAATGGCACCTCCCCCACCGACCGCACAAGGTTTTTCCTTCTGCCAAGCAAGGAGGCCTTCCATATTATTTACCACCTGCCAACAGAAGCAACCGGCGTGGATTCCCTTGTTTACAGCGTCTTTCGCAATGGGCAATGGGAAAAGCCCTATCAGATTGACCGCTTCCTGTCGTTGAAGCAAACACCCTTCCTCGCCAGACGGCTGAGTGATGCGCATATCATCTTGTATTACCGCACCGGCAGAAACGTCCTCAGCGCAAGAGAAATGCTCTTGACCCCCTATACCATCGGCAGTGTCACGCCGCTGATTCAGACCCCCACCCCTTGCACCGACCTCTCCATCATCAACGATACCGAAAGAATCCATATTCTCTATATTGTTCGCAATATGTTCCGCACGCAGGTGGTCTATCAATATAAGCATACCGTCGCCATCAGTACGCCGCGCATCCTCTGGGAGGATACGAACTGCGAAAACTGCCTTGCCTATCAGGAAAACGGCAGACTGATTCTCATGTGGACGGCAAACGGACAGCCATTTCGCTGTATCTCCGAAAACGGCGGTGCCTCCTTCGGCGCGGTGGAGCGCTATATGGAAAAATTCCCTGCCTACTGCATAAAAGGCGAGCTGCTCGGCGCAAATGATGCAGCACTGAACGCGGCGGAGTGCTATGGCAACGGACAGCATGGCTTTCTGCCTGCGGTGTTTGCCCCCTCTCCCCTGCCCGAAGCACCAAAGGCGGCAAAGCAGGCGGAGGAAGATGACTATTCCAAGGCATACACCGCGTTACAGGCATCCCATAAAAAGCAGATAGAGGAATTTTCCGTTCTTCTGGAGCAAAGAAGTGATGAAATTGCCGCTGTCAATGCCCGTTGGAAGACACAGCTTGAAAAAATGGAGCAGGAGCTTTCTGCTCTCCGCATGGAAAATGCGCAGCTGCGGCAATCCTCCCTTCCGGAACAAGCCGAGAAGGAATCCTGATTTTTTGCATACAAAAAGCCCTCCCTACGTTTTTTCGTAGTCGAAGGCTTTTTTATCTTTCTTATTCGGGTGCCGTTTCGTCCTGCTGTACCCTTCTCTGAATTTCTCCTGCAAAATCCGCTACTGCAAAGACATCTGTGCAGAAGGTATCGGAATCCGTAATCACTGCGCCAACCCTTGCCATATCCTCCATATTCACGCGCTGAATCTCCGCCGTATTGGAGGAACAGCAATCCTCAATGATGAGAATATTATAATCCAGAGAAAGCCCGTCATAGCAAGAGGTACGGATGCAGTTCGGGGTGGTTGTTCCTGTCAGAATCACAGTTTTCACGCCCAGACGACGCAGAATTAAATCCAGCTCTGTCTGGAAAAAAGCGGAAAAACGAGGCTTTATAATTGTATAATCCCCCTTCTGCGGTGTAAATTCCGCAGGCACCTCGATAGATAACGCACCCTTGCTGTTGGGTGCAAGGTAACGATTGCCGCCAAGCCAGCTGTCATAGCGTGTAAATTCCACATCACTGCCGTTTCTGCGATAAATGCGGTTCACAAAGAATACCGGAATCCCTCTTTCTCTCGCCTTGCGAATCACCCTGCCGCAGGCAGGCACGCTTTTTGCCGCCTCCTGAATACACAGAGGAGATTCCTTGCTGATAAATGCATTCTCCATATCAATCACAACCAGTGCTGTTGTTTTCCAATCCATATTTATTTCTCCTTTCACATTGTCCTTTCGGAAATACTACCATATTTTTCTCTCTGCGGCTACCCCTTCTTTTTTCTGAGAAATGCACCATTTGTCCCCTTTGCAATATATTGAAAGTATCAAACTCTGCAAAGGAGGTCCTTTCCATGAACCCCATTGTTTCTCTGGAGGATGTCAGCCTCCGCTACCACAGTATCGGCGGAGAAACCTCTGCTGTGTCTCATCTGAGCCTTTCCGTCCAAGCGGGCGAATTTATATCCATTGTCGGGCCTTCGGGCTGCGGCAAATCCACGATTCTTTCCATGCTGGCAGGACAGCTTGCCCCTTCTGAAGGGAGCATTTACATCGGCGGCACGATTGGCTATATGCTCCAGAAGGATTATCTCCTGCAATGGCGGAGCATTCGTTCCAATGCCCTGCTCGGCTTGGAAATCCAGAAAAAGCTGACCCCCGAAAACGTCGCCTATGTTGATACCCTGCTTGCGCAATATGGTCTCGGTGATTTTAAAAACAGCCTGCCCAACCAGCTTTCAGGCGGCATGCGTCAACGTGCGGCACTCATCCGCACGCTTGCTGTCCGTCCCGATATTCTCCTTCTGGATGAGCCGTTTTCCGCGCTGGATTATCAGACAAGGCTTTCCGTTTCGGATGAAATCGGCACGATTATCCGCGAGGAAGGAAAAACCGCCATCCTCGTCACGCATGATATTTCCGAAGCCATCAGTCTTTCCGACCGCGTGGTGGTGCTCTCCAAGCGTCCTGCACGCCTGAAAAAAATCTTCCCTATTCAGTTCTCCACCGAAAACCATACCCCCATGCAGGCAAGAGAAGCCCCTGAATTCAAGGATTATTTCAATGCCATCTGGAAGGAGTTGGATGTTCATGTCTCATGAAAAAGAACACATTTCCAAGGAGCAGACGGCGTATCTGCGCCGCACACAAAAAAGAAAAGCCGCTGTCTGGCTTTTGCAGGCGCTTTTACTTGTTCTGTTTTTCCTTCTTTGGGAAATTGCCGCAGACTGCGGTTGGATTGACCCCTTCCTTTTCAGCCAGCCGACAGAATTATTCGCAACAGCCGTTAAAATGATTCGGGACGGCTCTCTTTTCCTGCATATCGGCACAACGCTCCGAGAAACGGTAATCGGCTTTCTTCTGGGGACAATTCTCGGCACGCTGACGGCAGTGCTGCTCTGGTGGAATCGCTTCATTTCCGATGTAGCGGAGCCATATCTTGTGGTTCTCAATTCTCTGCCGAAAACAGCACTTGCCCCCATCATCATCGTCTGGTTCGGGAATAATCAATCCTCTATCATCATCGTTGCCCTGCTCACCTCGATTGTAGTGACGATTCTTTCCGTACTGAATGGCTTCTTGCAGGTGGATGAAGACCAGATTAAGCTGATTCGCATTTTCGGCGGCACAAAACGGCAGGTACTCACAAAGGTCGTTTTCCCCGCGAATATTCCCTGCATCCTCAATGCGCTGAAAATCAATGTCGGACTTTCCTTTGTCGGGGTCATCGTCGGAGAATTTCTCGTCGCACAGGATGGTCTGGGCTTTTTGATTGTCTATTCCTCGCAGACCTTCGCCATGCGCGTAGTGCTGCTTTCGGTTGTCATTCTGGCAATCCTCTCCGCCCTGATGTATCGTGCCATTTCCCTTCTGGAAAAACAGTTTCACAAATGGCAGGGATAAAAAATGGTGTGTTCCGATAAGAAACCTTGCATACTGAAATGCTGAAAGCTACGGCTACTGCATCAGCTTCCTCTGACAGCCTAAGCCAAAGGATGCCTGTGGGAAACCTCCATGTATCCGCAGTGCTTCCGCTATTTCATTTTCCTCCTGTTTTCTGATCGGGACACACCTAAACATACTTCTTATTTTCTTTTTATTTTATACGCCCTGCAAGGGGCAATCTGCCTTTTCGCAATAGCGTTCCAAAACAGCAATCAATTCTTCCCACACCAGCGGCTTCGGCAAATATGCCGTCATGCCTGCCGCCTTGATTTTTTCGATATCTCCCGGAAAAATACTTGCCGTTACCGCAAAAATCGGAATCCGTTCGGCATCCGGCCGATTCAGACTACGGATACGTCTGGTCGCAGTCAGCCCATCCATCTCCGGCATCATTACATCCATCAGAATAATATCAAAGCTGTTTTCGGGCGCATTTTTGAAAAGCTCCAATGCATCTTTTCCATTTTCCGCCTTGGTGACAACCGCACCTGCCTCTGTCAGTATATATTCTGCAATTTCAAGATTCAGCGTATTATCATCTGCCAAAAGGATATTCACACCGGAAAGACTTGCTAATTTCTTCTGCTGCGCTGCCTCCTTCGGCTTTTCAAATGGCAGCTCCAGTGTAAAAGTGGAACCCTTATGCAGTTGGCTTTCCGCTGTGATGGTTCCGCCCATGCGGTCAACCAAGCCCTTTACGATTGCCATGCCCAAGCCGCTGCCCTGATATTTTGTGCGCGCACTTTCCTTTTCCTGCGTAAAAGGCTCAAATAGCAGTGTATCAATGAATTCCTGCGACATTCCCTCGCCGGTATCACTGATTTTGATTTGCAGAACCACCTGCGTCTCTGTTTCGCGCAGAAGCGTAATTTGGGTCGCAACCAAGCCGCCTGCCTGCGTATAGCGAATGGCATTGGTGTAAAGATTGAAAAGGATTTTCTTGATATGATAGGAGCTGCCAATCAGTTCCTGCTCACATGCCGCCTGCACCTGAAAGGAGAACTCCAGACCGTTATCCGGAAAAAGATTTTTGCTGTTTTCCATCGTTTCTCTGCAAAGCAACGCAAGCCGAAACGGAATCCGCTCCATCTGTATATTACCGGACTGCATCTCATTCATATCCAGCACATTATTCGCAAGAGAAAGCAGTGCCGATGCAGATTTCTCTATCTTTTCTACATTTTCCAGCACCTTTGCAGTATCCGCAGGATTGCTCTCAATGATGTGTGCCATTCCCAGAATCCCATTGATGGGCGTGCGGATATCATGCGACATATTGTGCAGAATCTGCGCGCGTGCTGCCGCAATCTTCCCTTCTGCCTCCAGCTTGGAAATCTCCCGCATCGCATTTTTATTTCTCTGCTGTAAATGTCCGATAACACAGATATTGGCAATCAAGCCTAACAGAACAACGATTAGCTTATCTCTGTTGATTGGTTCAAAATAAATCCAACTATGGTCTATGGAAAAAAAGAACATAGAATAAAGCAAGGTCAGGATGCCGCACAGCGTCCCCACAAGATAGCCACACTGCACCAGAACCGCCGATAAAAACACAAATAATATAATATTAGGATTAGGAATGTTGAACCTATACACAACTGCACACAGCAAAAGCTGTATTGTGCACAATAATACACATTCCCTCCCCCTGCTTAAGCTCTTTTTCATCTTCATTACCCCTTTTTAAAATGTAAAAAGCTGTTCGCACAGGATTTTATTTTAATCTCTGTTACTCACAATTTGCACCACAATATAGTACAATTATACTGGTTTTTTGCACAATTTTCCAGTATAAATTGTTCTTTTTTTAAAACATTATCGTTATTTGGCTAATTATTAAAAAATTTTAATCATTAGACTGCAAAGAAAGCTTCCCCTCCTGCCAAACGCCGTAAACCTCCTCCAAAAGCGTAAACGGCTGTGCGCCGCGGAAGATTTCCGTCATTTTCTTTTCAAAACTATCCGCCGCATCTGTTTCCACCAGAACGATAAATTCCACCTGCTCAGTATAAATCGTATCAAACAGCTCATGCCCATCCTGCAGAATTTCATACTGCACCTTTCCCGAATCGGGATATGCTGCCAGAACGGAATACTTCCGATACAAAACCAGCTCCGCAATCCCTGCCGCAAGCAGCCCCTCCTTCGCAGAATGGCCATACGCACGCACCAGACCGCCTGTTCCCAGAAGTGTGCCGCCAAAATAACGCGTCACGACAATCGCCGTATCCTTGACATCCTCCCCCTTCAGCACGCTTAATACAGGCATCCCCGCCGTCCCCTGCGGTTCGCCGTCGTCACTGAAACGCTGTAATTCGTTTCTCTCCCCAATCTGATATGCAAACACATTATGCGTCGCATTCCAGTATTTCTTTTTCATCTCCTCAATGAACGCCTTTGCTTCCTCCTCGGTTTTCACAGGGCGCACCGTTGCGATAAAGCGCGATTTCTTCTCCACAATCTCTGCCTCCGCCTGCGCCAGTATGGTTTTATATTTTTTCAGCATAAAGTCACCTTTTTTTCTGTTATTTTTTCCTTTTATTTTAACATATTTCCCTGTCCGCACTCAAGTCCGCTTTTGTATGGAATTTTGTTTTTCTGTCCATCCTAAGTCTATCGAAAGGAGAGGATATCATGTTCGGACGAGAATACAGAGATCTGGCAGATTTGCTGTTAAACAACGAGCGTGCAAAGCATTTTTACAAAAGCCTGCCGCAGGATATACAGCAGATACTCACCGAAAACGGCAGTGAAATCCGCACCATGACTGCCCTGCGGCATTTCGCCAAAACTGCGCCGAAAACAGACGATTAACGAAAAAAGCGGCTGACCGAGGAGACCTCGGCTTGCCGCTTTTTTCTTGGTTCTTGGAAAATTATTTTTTATCAAAGCCCATCAGCTTTGCGCAGTTATTATAGAAAACATCCTTTATCTGTTTCTCTGTCAATCCGCTTGTCATAACCTTCATGGCTTCGACTGCCGCAGGATGATAGGGTGCATCCGTGCCGAACATAATGCGGTCAGCACCAACCTCCTCATACGCCTCTCTGATTTTGGAGGGCATCGGCATGCCGCTCATTTCAAGATACAAATTGGGATAACGCTTTGCCATTTTCAGGGTAGCATCAATATATACCCCATGTCCATGCCCCATGTGAATCATGACAAGCTTCACATCGGGATGACGTTCTGCCAGAAGCGCAATGCTCCAGGGCAAAGAATAAGGAGGGTGTCCGCAGTGCATGAAAACGGGAATATTCAAATCCTTTGCCGCCTCCATGATGGGGTCCATCAGCTCTGCATCTGCAACATAGGCATGCTTCAGAGGATTCGCTTTAATGCCCTTGAAGCCCTTATTCTGCACATAATCATAAATCATATCTACCGCCTTCTGCCCGTCATAGGGGTTAGGATATACCATCCCCACAAAGCGGTCGGGGTATTTCTCTACTGCATCCAGACAGATTTCATTCGGTTCAGAGCAAAGCAGTGTTTTTTCGATATTGAATTCATCCATCTGTGCAATCAGCTGCTCTGCGTTAATGGAAAGCTTTGCCCAGCCGCCGAATTCACCAATATGTGCATGCGCGTCTATTTTTTTAAATTCCTTTACATCCATTTTTTACATCTCCCTTAATTTCTGCATAATGCCTGCTTTATTGAACAATACCACCAGAACTGTTGCCAGAACAACGCCTGTAATTGTTTGCGAAGTCAGCCCCGGTACACCGCCGATGGCATACGCCCAATCGAACAGGAAAACCTTAAACACGGTATACAGGATAATCTGTACGATACCGCCCACGATGGAGCCGATCAGCCAGTTTCCTTTTCTGTTTGGCATGATTTTATCAATAAACAACCCCATGACCGTTGCCATGATGTACTTAATGATAAATGTCGGGATAACCCAGTGCATGTAGCCGCCCAGAAGATCGGACAGCGCTGCGCCGATGCCCCCTGCCAACGCGCCCTTTCTGGTACCCAGAATCAGAACGCTCAGGAAAATCATACAGTCCCCCATGTGGGAATAGCCATGCAAAGAAGGAATCTTTACGGTATAAATCCCGATGAAGGTAATCGCTGCCATCATTGCTGTTTTTGTAATGTCTTTGACTGAATAGGTACTGCTGTTCATTTTACTTCCTCTCTTTCTTAACCCTTTCACCTTTTCTTTTGTGAAATCTCTCTGAATTGCTTACAATTCTATCATGGAAAAATACGGTATCCAATCCCTCAGGCATAACATTCCAGAATTGTATGGGTATAATTATACAGAATGTATCGGTGCAATTTTGAATTCACTACACAATCGACTATCTTTTTTCTGTTCGTTATGTTATACAATCTGTAAAATAATTGCATATACTTAGAACCGAAAAATGCCCTCCGCATCACTCTATTGTGACACGGAGGGCACCCTCTTCACGAAACAATCATGGTTTCTATTCTTATTTTCTTTTACAGAACAACGTAGTTCCCATTTTCATCCACATCCACGGTCAGCGTTGTGCCGGGCTCTACCTCATCGGCAATAATCTTTCTTGCCAGCAGGGTTTCCACATGACGCTGTACCAGACGCTTCAGCGGTCTTGCACCAAAGGCAGGGTCATAGCCCGTTTCAATGATGTAGTTCTTTGCACGCTCTGTCAGCTCGCATTTCAGCTGCTTATCTGCCAGTCTGCCATTCAGATCCTTCATAATCAGATCAATGATATGGGTGATGTTATCCTTTGTCAGCGGTTTATAGAATACAATTTCATCCAGACGGTTCAAAAATTCGGGACGGAAGGACTGCTTCAGTAATGCTTCTACTGCCGCTCTTGCGTCCGCTGTAATCTCGCCGTTGGCATCAATGCCATCCAACAGATAAGAGGACCCAAGGTTGGAGGTCAGGATGATAACGGTATTCTTGAAGTCCACCGTTCTGCCCTGCGAATCTGTGATTCTGCCGTCATCCAATACCTGCAGCAGGATATTGAATACATCGGGATGGGCTTTTTCCACCTCATCGAACAGGATAACGGAATAAGGTTTCCGACGAACAGCCTCGGTCAGCTGACCGCCTTCCTCATAGCCGACATACCCGGGAGGCGCACCAATCAGACGAGACACGCTGAATTTTTCCATGTATTCGGTCATATCGATACGAACCATGTTCTTTTCATCGTCAAACAGGCATTCTGCCAGTGTTTTTGCCAGCTCTGTCTTACCAACACCGGTAGGACCGAGGAACAGGAACGAACCGATGGGTCTGTTTGCACTCTGGATGCCGGCACGACTTCTCAGAATTGCTTCGGAAACCTTTGTAACGGCTTCCTCCTGCCCGACAACTCTTTCGTGCAGAATATCCTCCAGATGCAACAGCTTATCTCTTTCGCCCTCCATCAGCTTTGCAACAGGAATCCCCGTCCAACGCTCAATGATACGGGCGATTTCTTCTTCTGTTACTTTGTCACGCAGCAGGGTATTTCTGCCACTGTTTTCCTCTGCAAGGTGTTCCTTCTCCTGCAATTCCTTCTGGAGCTGAGGCAGCTTGCCGTATTTCAGCTCTGCCGCCTTATTCAGGTCATATTTTCTTTCTGCCGCTTCGATTTCGGCATTGACATCTTCAATTTCCTCTCTCAGCTTCTGCACAACGCCGATGGCATCCTTTTCATTCTGCCATTTTGCCTGCAAAGCAGAGAAGTTTTCACGCATTTCAGCCAGTTCCTTCTGGATTTCCTGCAAATGCTCCTTAGACAGCTTATCATCCTCTTTTTTCAGTGCCGCTTCTTCGATTTCATGCTGAATGATTTTTCTCTGGATTACATCCAGCTCGGTAGGCATGGAGTCCATTTCGGTACGAATCATCGCGCACGCTTCATCCACCAAGTCAATCGCTTTATCGGGCAGGAATCTATCCGAAATGTATCTGTTGGACAGGGTTGCCGCCGCAATGATTGCCTGATCCTGAATTTTTACGCCATGATAAACCTCATATCTTTCCTTCAGACCACGCAGAATAGCGATGGTATCCTCAACCGTAGGCTCATTGACCATAACCGGCTGGAACCGACGTTCCAGAGCAGGGTCTTTTTCCACATACTGTCTGTATTCATTCAGTGTAGTTGCACCGATACAATGCAGCTCACCTCTTGCCAGCATAGGCTTCAACAGGTTGCCTGCATCCATTGCGCCGTCCGTTTTGCCTGCACCGACAATCGTATGCAGCTCATCAATAAAGAGGATAATCTTACCTTCGCTCTTTCTAACCTCATTCAGAACGGCTTTCAGTCTCTCCTCAAATTCACCACGGAATTTTGCGCCTGCAATCAGAGAACCCATATCCAGAGAGAAGATGGTTTTATCCTTCAGGCTGTTGGGTACATCCTCCTTGACGATACGCTGTGCCAGACCTTCTGCAATGGCGGTTTTGCCGACACCGGGTTCACCAATCAGAACAGGGTTGTTTTTCGTCTTTCTGGACAGAATACGGATGACGTTTCTGATTTCATCGTCACGCCCAATCACAGGATCAAGCTTTTTGCTTCTTGCCTTTTCCACTAGGTCTGTGCCATATTTCTTTAAAGCATCATAGGTTGCTTCGGGAGAATCACTGGTTACTCTGGTGTTGCCACGGACGGTTGCCAGAATTTTCATAAAGCCGTCTCTGTCCACGTTGTACTGACGGAACAGCTCCTTCAAAGCGGCATTGGGTGCATTGACCATTGCCATAAAGATATGCTCTACGGAAACATATTCGTCCGTCATATTTTCTGCCAGCTTTTCTGCCGCGGTCAGTGCTTTTTCCAGATCAACCGCAACTCTTGTTTCGCCGCCGCTGACACGAGGCAGCCGTTTTACCTCATTCTCCACTGCCTGCGTCAAGCCGTTGACATTGATATTCATCTTCTGCAGCAGTCCCGGAATCAAGCCATCCTCCTGCTGGAGCAAAGCCAACAGCAAATGCTGCTGATCCAACTGCGGATTCCCATATTCAACTGCATTCGACTGGGCGTTTTGAATGGCCTCCAAAGATTTTTGTGTAAATTTCTGTAAGTTCATAACCATTCCACCTTTCAAATGTTTTTTACAAATTCAGGTGATGGGGGATAGCTCCATTCGGGTATCTCCTTATCACAAGACCTATTATATACTGTTAGCACTCGCTTGTAAAGAGTGCTAACAAAAGTTTTTTGTAAATTTTTTGTAACGAAAGAATGAATAAATTATACATATTTTTTCCATTCAACACTTATGCAGCTGTAAAATAGAGGAATTTTTTTTCATTTTTCCGCATCTGAACAGGTGGAAACAAGCCATCTATCACAATTATCCTTTTCCCTTAATATCTTAAATTGATATTGGAAAGGGATACCTGCGCATCATAGCCTTTTTCTGCTATCATATATTCCATACCCTTTTTTGCCAAATCAATATGGTTTTTCGGCGCTACTACAATTTCTTTAATCGGAAGCAATTTATCCGTCAGTTGAATTTGCACATAGGGAATAAGAAAGCCGTCCTTCTCTCTATAAAGACCCGTCCCCTTCTTTTTGAAGATAAACCGATATTCCTGCTCCTCCCGAAAGGCACTGTTTTTGAAAAACATGGCATAAATCGCTGTGATTTTCTGGAATTTTCTGCATGCCTTTTTATATTCCTCACAATCTCTGTTTTTTGCACCTGCCTCGATAATCTCTGAAAAGGAAAGCTGCATTTCATTCGGAATCCCTTCGTTTAAAATTCTGCGAACAATCTTTTTCTGTTCTTCCATTTCATACAGCACCAAGCCATGATACTCAATGGTATTGTTTTCTTCAATGCGTGCAATCAGCCGCTTGCTGTCAAAGCCGATGTTATAGCCGGTTTCATTCCCAAATTCAGACCACATGGTAATGCTGTCTCTGCAATTAGAAAAGGACAGCACGAAATATTCCTTGCTCCTGCCGCCGCCGCAGAGAATATTTTCCTCCAAAACATCCTCTAAAAACATATCGCACAGGGATTTTTCCTCGATTAACTCACAGCAGACCTCACGAATAATCGTTTCAATATAAGAAAACTCCTTGGGGTCATTCAAAAAATCGCTTTTGGTTGCCCAAAAACAATTTGAATGTAAAATCCCGTTGACTCCCTTGCTTTTTGTGTAATGATAAAGAACTGACGCATCAGCGACGTGCTGCAGCTTCACCTGTTTATTTGACATATTCTTTCCCTCTTTCTTCTCCTTACACCCTTGCAAGCAATCTTTCCAGTCTCCACAGGAAACCGTTTTTCTGTATCTCAGATTTTGCAAACTGGATGGGATGGTCAATATAATACTGCTGCACACCAATCTTATCTCTCCCGTTTTTCCCCTTCTTCACATAAGTACCCAAGGAGGTCAATTCTCTTGCCTTCACATTATCCATCAAAATCAAATCCAGATAGAAGGAAAACCAATCCTTGTGCTCCTTGGAAAGAATCGGGGCAGCAATTTCCACCCTGCGCTGCTGGTTTCTTGTCATGATATCTGCCGAGGAAATATAAATCTGCCGTGCCTCTCCCTTGCCAAAGCAATAAATACGGGAATGCTCCAAAAAGCGCCCGACAATGCTCGTCACGCGAATATTCTCGGTTTTTTCGGGAATCCCTGGTAAAATACAGCAAATCCCACGCACGATTAAATCAATCTGCACGCCTGCACAGGAGGCCTCGGATAGCTTATCAATCAAATCCCGCTCTGTGATGGAATTTGTTTTAATGATGATTCTGCCATTCTTCCCCTTTGCAATCTCATTGTCAATCAAGCGAAGCAGTCCCTTTTTCATATCATAGGGCGCAATCAGCAGGCGGGAATAGCTTTCCTCCAAATTCCCAATCAACATATTGGAAAAAAATGCAGCCGCATTTTGTCCTAGCTCCTCATTCGCACTCATCAAGCAAAAATCCGTATAAAGTCCTGCTGTTTTTTCATTGTAATTCCCTGTGCCGATTTGCGTGATGTAGGAAATCGTGTTCCGCTCCTGATATGTAATCAAGCATATCTTGGAATGACATTTAAAGCCCTCCTGCCCATAAACGATGCGGCAGCCTGCCTCCTCCAGCACCTTTGCCCACTCGATATTATTCTTTTCATCGAATCTGGCTCTCAGCTCTACCAAAACCGTAACATTCTTCCCATTCTCCGCAGCCTCAACCAGATACTTTACAACCTGAGAATTTCGTGCCAATCTGTATAATGTAATATTGATGGAAACAACCGATTTATCCCAGGCCGCCTCCTTCAGCAAATTCAAAAACGGCTGCATGGAATGATAGGGATAGAACAGCAAAATATCTCTTTGGCGAATCTGCTGCTTCATCGGCATATCCTCCGTTAAATAGGTAGGCTTTTGCGAATGGAAGGCAGGATAAAGCAAATCCTTTCTATCCTCCGCAAGCTGATATGCCCAAGAAAGCACTGCGGGGCATTTTGCATAATACACCTGATATTTTTTCAAGCCCAATTTTTCAGCCAGCAGCTTCCCTAATTTATGGGTATTCCCTTCCACCTCAAGCCAAACGGGTGCCAAGCGGTCTCTTGCACGTAGCAGCTTAGACATTTGCTCTCTGTAGTCGGGTGCCTCCTCTCCCATTTCGTCATGCTCCAGACTGATATCCGCATTTCTGGTTACGCAAATAATCGCCTGCTCCTCTGCGGTATAAATTTTAAAAATTCGATTTAAATTTTCCAGCACAATCCTTTCTGTTCTTAAAAAGCGAACCCCCTTTTCTGTCGGCAAATAGACCAGAGCAGGCAGTGCATCCGGTACACCTACGATTCCCAAAATCTTCTTTTCTCCCGCGCGCAGCAGTGCCGCCGCATATAATGCCTTATTTTTCAAATGAGGAAACGGATGGGAGCGGTCGATAATTTGCGGACACAGCAAGGGACGAATATTTTTATCAAAATACTCCTGCACAAAGGCTTCTTCCTTTCCCTTTAATTCAGAAATATCCACCTCTGTTATCCCCTGTTTATTCAGCTGCTTCATAATATGCGCATAAGCCTTTTCTCTGCGGCGCAGCATCGGCGGAACCGCCTCATAAATCCTTGCAAGCTGCTCGGCAGGTGTTAAGCCGCTTTTGTTATCCCGCTCATCCGGCTCCACAATGGAAAGGTCAATCAGGGTGCCGACACGAACCATTAAAAATTCATCCAGATTTGTTGTAAAAATCGAGGCAAACCGCAGTCTTTCCAGTAAAGGAACCTCCTCGTTCTCCGCCTCCTCCAGCACTCGCAAATCAAATTGCAGCCAGCTTAATTCTCTGTTTTGCGTATAACTCAAATCGTTGTTTTGATAAACTCTTTCCATAAATAACCCTCTCTTACACCATATTCACTAATGTATAACCGTTCTGCCTTCATTTTTTTCGCCAAGGCCTGCATCAGCAACGCCCCCGGTATAATCGTATGAATCCGATCCGGACATTTCTTCAGCACCGCATCCTTGGCATTGGTATCCCTTTTCAGCAGAAAGGAAACGCATGTATGCAATTCCTCCATTGTAATTTCCCTATGGGAAGCATCCCGCTTTTCCCGCAGATTGATAAGCTCCAGCAGGCTCCTTGCCGTACCGCCGACACCAATCAGCAACGGCTGTGGATGCTCCGGCAATGCCGCCTCCGCAAGATTTCTTTCGATAAACAGCTTCATCTCCTCAATTTCAAGCTTCTTTGGCCAAATTTTTTTGACATATCGTTTATAAAGGTTTAAACACCCAATATTCATGCTCTTGGCATAATAGGGCTTCCTTTCCCGAAAGGCGACAACTTCCGTACTGCCGCCGCCCAAGTCGAAAAGACAGCCATCCGCAAACGGAGAAGCATGAACCGCTCCCGAAAAGCTCAAAATCGCCTCCTCCTCCCCCGAAAGCAATTCTACCTTCAGCCCAACCGCATGAAAAACGCGCGCAAGCACCTGTTCGGAATTGGCAACATTTCGCAGGGATGCCGTTGCAAAGGCATTGATGCTATTAACGGAAATCTCCTCTAGGGAACTGCAAAATTGTTGAAGCACATCAATAAGAACACCAATGCCCTCCTCGGACATTTCCCCCTCTGTGATATAATTGACCAAGCCTGCCGTTTCCTTTTTTGAAAGCAGAACCGTAAATTTCTGTCCTTCGATTTTATATACAGACATCCGCATTGTATTTGAACCGATGTCAATCACTGCAGCAATCATTCTTTCCCTCCTTAATATATATAAAAGATCGCACCCTTCTGCTTCATGGCAAAAGGATACAGTCTTATGATAAGATTTTTTTGTAAAATAAAAGCCCTTCTTTCCGTTAAATGTTTGTAAAGCCAACGCAAAAGCACCCTGCAAAAGGGATGGATACAGCTATATCAAAAAAGCAGAAGGCCTTTTCCAAAAGCGAAAAAGACCTCCTGCTTTTATTTTTCTTTCTTTTGCGTTTGCGGCTTCATGCCCCAAAATACAACATTCATCAGAATAACAATCCCGATTACCACAGCCATGGATACCCAAAAGCCGATATTCAAGCCAAGCCATTCACAGCCTCCGAAAAGCGATACCCAGATTTCTTTCCAATTCATCATTTCCTACACCTCCTATAACAGCTCGCCATAATGACGAACATAGGCTTTTTTCAAGCTGGTTGCCAATATCATATACAGCAGAATACAGGGAATCAAATATGCAAAATATGCAGCGGGCAAAGCCACAAACCCAAGCACTCTTCCGAATGCCGTGAAGGGAATCACTGTCAAAACGGCAATGCCTGTCATGGTCAGAAGTGTCACAGAGGCAGAGGCACGGCTTTGCAAAAACGGCAGCTTAGGGGTACGAATCATATGAATAACCAGTGTTTGGCTCCACATGGATTCCACAAACCATCCTGCCTGGAACAGCCCGATATACCGCGCCTGCATTGCCGCAAGCTCTGCGCCGCTATAGTGTGCCGCCAAGTCATTGAACAAAATCCCCTTCGAGATAAACAGCGGGCAGAACACAAAATACATAAAGATGTAAGTTGTGAAATCAAAGATGGAGCTGGTAGGCCCAATCCAAATCATAAAGCTGCCCACACTGGAGGCATCCCATTTTCTCGGCTTTGCGATAAATTCCTCATCCACATTATCCCAAGGGATTGCTGTGCAGGATAAATCATAAATCAAATTCAGGAAAATCAAATGCACGCTCATCATCGGCAGGAAGGGCAGCAGTGCAGATGCCGCCAATACCGAAAACATATTGCCGAAATTGGAAGATGCTGTCATTTTGATATACTTCATCATATTCGCATAGGTTTTGCGCCCCTCGATGATTCCCTGCTCCAAAACCATCAAATTCTTTTCCAAAAGAATGATATCTGCCGATTCCTTTGCCACATCAACCGCAGTATCTACAGAAATGCCGATATCCGCAGACTTCATAGCGGCGGCATCATTGATGCCATCCCCCATAAAGCCAACCGTATGCCCGTTTCCCCGCAGAACCGAAACCACGCGGGATTTCTGGTCGGGTGTCAGCTTTGCAAAAACATCCGTTGTCTCTGCCGCTCTTGCAAGGGCTTCATCCGTCATGCCGTCCAAATCAGAGCCAAGGAGCATATTGCGTACCTCAAGCCCCACCTGCTTACAAATGGTGCGTGTTACCTTATCATTATCGCCCGTCAAAATTTTTGTTGTCACGCCATGCGCCTGCAATGCGCGAATGGCATCTGCCGTGGATTCCTTCGGGGGATCTAAGAAGGCAAGATATCCAATCAGCACCATATCACACTCATCCTTCACACCAAAAGACTCTACAGGAGAAGGGTTACTTTTCTGTGCTATCGCAAGCACACGGAAGCCTTTTTCATTCAGCTCATCCACTGTTTTCAAAATCCGCCGGCGAACCTCCTTCGTAAGAGGATGCACACTGCCGTCGCACTCTGCATAGGCACAAATGGAGAGCATTTCCTCCACAGCCCCCTTGGTTACCATCTGCGTCTTTCCGTTTTTATCCTGCACCACAGTTGTCAAACGGCGGCGTGTGAAATCAAAGGGAATTTCATCCACCTTCACGTAGTTTTCGGACAAATCCAGTAATCTGGAATCGGTCTCCTCTGCCTCCTCCGTTTTATGAATAATCGCCACATCCATCAGGTTTTTATAGCCTGTCTGGAAATAGCTGTTTAAGTAGGCATGGCGCAGTACTCTTGTATCATCCTCGCCGTTTACATTCCAATGATATTCCAAAACAACTCTATCCTGCGTGAGTGTCCCTGTTTTGTCGGTGCAAAGAATATCCATCGCACCAAAATTCTGAATCGAATTGAGATTCTTCACAATAGTCTGCTTTTTGCTCATCGAAACCGCACCTTTGGCAAGGCAGGTTGTCACAATCATGGGCAGCATTTCCGGTGTTAAGCCGACAGCAATCGAGATGCCAAACAAAAAGGCATTCAGCCAGTCCCCCTTCGTAATCCTGTTGATAAAGAAAACAAGAGGCACCATGACAAGCATAAACCGAATCAACACCCACGAAACCGCATTGACCCCCTTGGTAAAGCTCGTCTCCACAGCCTCCCCTGCAATCGCAGATGCCATAGAGCCAAACAGCGTAGCGTCTCCGGTGCTGACAACAACCGCAGCTGCACTGCCCGAAATCACGTTGCTTCCCATGAATGCAATATTGGTATAATCGATTATACTCTCCTTCTGCACACTTCTGCTCGGTGTTTTTTCGATAGGCTCACTTTCGCCCGTCAAGCTGGATTGGCTGATGAATAAGTCCTTCGCCTCTAAAATGCGGACATCCGCAGGAATCATATCCCCTGCCGCCAAATGCACAATGTCGCCCACAACCAAATCATCCATCGGAATTTCTATCTTTTCCTGCTCTCTGCGAGTAACGGTGCAGGTCGTTGTTATCATTGCCAGCAGCTTTTCCGCTGCATTGCCGCTTCTGGATTCCTGCACAAAGCGCAGTGTGCCGGAAATAATAACCATTGTCAAAATGATGACTACGGTTAAGGGATCAAAGTCCTCCGGCGCGCTCCCCAAAAGTGCAAAATAAGGGAACACCATATCCGTTATGGTGGATACCACAGCCAGACAGAACAAAATCGCCGTAAATGGATTGATAAAAGCACCTGCCAGACATTTCGCCAGAGATTGCTTTTTCTCATGTGTCACTTTATTTGAGCCGTACTTGGTGCGGCTGACCGCCACTGCCTCTGCATCCAGTCCCCGCAGGGTGGTATGCAGGCTTTTCAAAACCTCCTGCACAGGATTGGCAGCCGCAAATTGAATACGCTGGTTCTGCTCATCCCGCAGCACTGCCTTTTCCACCGTCTGCCGCACAGCCATGCGGTTTTCTTTCTTGTTCATTTCTCATACCTCCTTTTTCTGCGATTATTTTCTGTAATACCGATTGCTTTTTTCGATATACCAAACATCAAAGCCTGCCACAATGAACCATGCAATCATGGCAATCGCAAACCAATGGCTTGTAGGTACCATTTCTCTCGGTGCCTTTCACAGAATACAAAAATCGCAAGGAAAATCACATGATTAAAACCTTGCGATTTCCTTGCGATTTAGCAAGAATTTTGGCGGACAAAAATATGCCCGCCAAATTTGTTACACCCGATCATTAAATTTATAGCCAATGCCCCAAATCGTCAGAATATATTTCGGCTCATCCGGATTGGGTTCGATTTTCTTTCGCAGCTTTCGGATGAACGCCATGATATTGCTATCATCCAAAAGATAATTTTCAGACCAAACCGCTTTATAGATTTGCTCCTTTGTAAAAACCTCTCCTCTGTTTTGTGCAAGAAAATAGAGGATTTCAAACTCCTTCGGCGTAAGAGAAACCTCCGCTCCCTGCATCCTCACTCTCCTGCTCTTCGGATAAATTTCCAGCGCACCGATTCGTATTTCATCGGAGGGCGGGAGAGAGGACTCCGCCTCCTTCGAGGTACTCAAAAGCAGTGACGTTGCCTCTCCGCTGAGCATATCATGTATGCCCGAAAGCAAATCCTCCGCACATTCACTTTCCGGCGGCTCCTGTATCAGCTTCTCCAGCAGCCATTGTGCAAGGACAGAATCCATTGAAACAAAACCAATCTTCTTTTTCACGACGGATTCCTCCTTTCAAATCAGCTCATGATATTTCTTCTGATAAAAGGCCTTAACCACCGTTGTCAGAAGCATATACAGCAATGCCACAATCAACAAAAATATGAAATACCAAAATGGCAAATGCGTCAGGCCGAAAAATGCCGCCCCCTTGGTAAAGGTAATTGCGGTAAAAGCAATGATACCCGCAAGGGTAATGCAAATCACCGGTGCAGATGGTCTGCTTTGCACAAAGGGAATCTTTCGTGTACGCAGGAAATGCAAAATCAACACCTGTGTCCACATGGACTCCAAAAACCACCCCGTCTGAAACAGAGCTATATATTGCATCTGCATTGCAGAATCGGTAAGGCTTTGATACGTCACTCCGCCGCACAGCATCGGGCAGAGAATATAATACAAAAACAAAAACGTCACGATATCAAACAAAGAGCTGATTGGCCCAAAGGAAAGCATAAACCGCCCCAATGTCCTCCCGGACCAATCCCTTGGAGAAAGAGTTTCCTCCTCATCCACATTATCCCAGGGCAGAATGATACACAGCACATCATACAGCAGATTCAACAGCAAAATCTGCAAGGAGGTCATTGGCAAAAACGGCAAAAACGCACTGGCACACACAATGGAAAAAATGTTGCCGAAGTTCGAACTTGCTGTAATTTTAATATATTTGAGCATATTGGTAAAAGTTTTTCGCCCCTCCAAAATGCCCTGCTCCAGCACACCCAAATCCTTTTGCAACAGCACCACATCCGCCGCATCCTTCGCCGCATCCACGGCAGTATCCACCGAAATGCCTACATTTGCCTCACAAAGTGCAGGAATATCGTTAATGCCATCCCCCAAAAATCCGACAGTATGCCCATTTTGGCTCAAGGCGGAAACCAGACGCACCTTTTGCCCCGGTGTCAGCTCCGCAAAAACATGGATTTTTTCAACGGCTGCGCCAAGTACTGCATCCGTCATCTCATCCATCTGCGCACCTGTCAGCACCGTTTCGGAAGGAATCCCCACCCTGCGGCAGACGGAAACTGCCACATCTGCTTGGTCTCCCGTCAGAATCTTCGGGGTAACCTTCAGCCTTTTGAGCGCCTCCACAGAGGTTTTTGCGGTTTTCTTCGGTGCATCAAAAAAGGCAAGATAGCCCATCAAAATCATGCTTTGTTCATCCTCCGGCAAAATCCGATTTTGCTTTTCTATCCTCTTTCGTGCAACAGCAATCACCTTCATCCCATCCTGCAGCATTTCATCCACCACAGAGGCCACGCTTCGCATTTTGTCCTCATCCATCGGCAAAACGGCATCCCGATATTCCACAAAACCGCAGCGCGCCACAACATGCGCAATATCCCCCTTGATAATGAGCTGCCCTGCTCCGTCTGCCTCCGTCACAAGCGTGCTGACAAATTTACGGGCATAATCAAACGGAATCTCGTCCGTTTTTTGATACTGCGCAAGCAATCTTGTATAATACGCACTGCGCCCCGGCATTGTCTGGCACGCAAGAATGGCATTATCAATGGGATTGCAGACACCCGAATGATACATACTGTTCAAAAAGGCAAAATCCAGCACCCTTGTGCTTTCGTTCCCCAGCACATCCATGTAGTATTCCAGCAAAATGCTCTCATTCGTCAGCGTTCCCGTTTTATCCATACAAAGCACATCCATACTGCCAAAGCCCTGCATGGCGTTGATATCCTTGATGATGGTCTGCTTACGGCTCATGCTCAGGCTGCCCCTCGCAAGGCAGGCGGTAATTACCATCGGCAGCATTTCCGGCATCAGCCCTACCGCAACGGAAAGCGCAAACGCAAAGGATTCCAACCATTTTCCGCCCGTCAGCCTTAACAGCACAAACACAATGGGAATCAGCACCACAATAAAGCGAAGCATTACCCATGCAATCGAATTGGCACCCTTTTGGAATGACTGCTTCTCCTCTGCATCCGATTTTTCAAAGCTGCCGTATAACGTATCCTTCCCAACCGCAAGCACAATTCCCTCGCCCTTGCCGCCGATAACCGTTGTTGCCATAAAGGCAAGGTTTTCAAGCTGTGTCAGCGTTTCCGTACTGCCATAGCTGAGGGTATTGCAATTTTTTTCCAGAATCGCACTTTCGCCCGTGATGGCAGCCTGCGAAATAAATAAATCACTGACCTTCGTCAAACGGATATCCGCAGGCACGCGGTCTCCCGCCGAAAGCAGAACAATATCCCCGACCACCAATTCTTCCGCCGATATTTCCTGCAGATCTCCCGCTCGCCGAACTGTAATGCTTTCGTGAATCAGCCGTTCCAGCTGCTGCGCCGCATTCTTCGCCCGCAGCTCCTGAATCAGACGGATTACACCGCTCGTCAAAATCATGGAGAAAATGATGATAGCAGTGGTGGCGTTTCTGGCAAAATTAGAGGCAAGCACAACATCGGTTGCCAAGGAAATCATCCCAAGCACAAAAAGAATAATATGAAACGGGTTGATAAAGGCACGACGCAAGCAGCGCAGCATGGTATCCTTCTTCCTTTTTGCAAAGCTGTTTTCGCCGTATCTCCGGCGCATGCCATCCACCTGTTCGGGAAACAGTCCCTGCGGGGAAGCCCCAATCTCTTTATAAATTTCCGATATTTCACGATAAGCGTATTTTTTGATACAACAATCAATCAAGGTTGTTTTTGACACGAAATAGCTCCTCCTTTGCGATACATATATTGCTATTTTAACATCATTCGCAAAAAACGCCACGCTTATATTCTTGCTTTTTTCTTGCATTTACACAAAACAGCCCTTTGCCCTCCTGTATACGCAATTTTTCAAACAACAAAGACAGCTGTAATTTTTTCGTCAGCTGCCTTTGTTTCGTTCAGATATTTAATTATAAGCCCTTCTCTGATAGCAAATTATAATGCAGCATACAGAGCATTTTCTTGTCACCACTTTTTGAATCATGCTTCGGAAAGCAGAGCACACCATCAGCCTTAGCTCTCAATCGCAGCATTCGCAAGCCTACAATACTTTATTCCGTTTTTCTCATAAATCTCAAAGGTTCCTGTGACTGTTATCTCTGCGTTTAGCTCCGGATAATCGTCCGGATAGGTGTACTCGTCGGTCGGAATAAAATCCAATCCCTGTGAACAGCAAGCCATCGCATCGGCAATAATGCAGGCAAAATATTGCTCCTTTGTTTCGGGGTCCTCGTAATATGCAAAAGCACCCTTCATTTTAACCATTTTCCCAATGTAATCATCAGGGGTGTATAGCATATTGTAAACCTCAGAATAGACCATTGTACTGCTGAGCTTTGTCAGATCAACATCAATGCCGTCTGCGCTTTGCACAGACTCAGAGGCAGCAGGCGCAGACACCGATTCCTTTTCCATCGGTTGATTTTGTGAAGCAGAGGTATTCGGTGTCTGATTATCGGCTGTCTCTTTATCCTCCTCACCTCCGCAGGCGGCAAGAGAGCAAAGCATTAGGGCAATCAGTACTACGCAAAACAGATTTTTCATTTTCTCACACCTCCGATAGCTGTACCTGTCAGCCACGATAGAGCGAAAGCGACAATCTGAACAGCAACGATTGTCGAGCCTACCGGTGTTCCGGCGAGGATAGATGCCAGAATACCGATCAGCGAACACAACACCGACAAAACTGCGGCGCAGATCGTCACACTACGAAAGCTCTTGAACATCCGCATAGCGGACAACGCCGGGAAAATTACCAGTGCGGAGATGAGCAGAGAGCCGACAAGGTTCATTGCCAGCACGATGATGATGGCAACAACGATTGCAATCAGCAGATTGTAAAGCCCTGCCTTTGTGCCGGTTGCCCTTGCAAAGTCCTCATCAAAGGTCACAGCGAAGATTTTATTGTAAAACAGGATAAACACCACCACAACCAGCACCGACATTCCAACGCAAAGCCACACTTCTACAGGAGACAGTGTCAGGATGGAGGTGGAGCCAAACAGTGTACTGCACACATCGCCCGAAAGGTTGGATGAGGTGGAGAAAATATTCATCACCAGATAGCCGATGGCAAGCGCTCCCACCGAAATCATGGCAATCGCCGCATCGCCCTTGATTTTCGCGTTCTGCCCTGTACGCAAAAGCAACACGGCGCTGCTGATCGTAATGACCATTACCAGTGGCATTTCATTTGTGATTTGCAGCACGGCGGCAATCGCCATTGCGCCAAACGCCACATGGGAAAGTCCGTCGCCGATGAAGGAAAACCGTTTCAGCACCAGCGTCACGCCCAGCAAAGACGAGCATAGCGCAATCAGCACACCGACTACCAGCGCATAGCGGACAAAGGGATATGTCCAATAGAGGGTCAGCTTTTCCAAAATAGCGGTCATTGTTCATCGCCCCCCTTCTCTGCGGCAAACAGCCGCCCCTGCGGACTTCTGAGATATTCCGCTTTTGTTCCGAAAAAAACGGTGTCTCCAATATGCAGAAGATGGCTGGCATATTGAACTGCGGCAGTAATATCGTGCGAAATCATAATTACCGTAATGCCATCGTTTCGGTTAAGCTCTTCGATAAGCGCATACATTTCCGCTGTCGCCTTGGGATCAAGCCCGGAAACAGGCTCGTCGAGAAGCAACATTTTTCGAGTGGCACACAGCGCACGAGCAAGCAGAACCCTCTGCTGCTGTCCGCCGGACAGCTCCCGATAGCAGCGTTTTGCAAGCTGCGCAAGCTGCATCCTGTCCATAGCCGCCGCCGCAAGCTGCTTTTCTTCTTTGCTATAAAAAGGACGGCTGCCACAGCGTCCCTGACATCCGGAGAGAACGATTTCTCTCACGGCTGCCGGGAAGTCCTTCTGGACAACGGTCTGCTGCGGCAGATAGCCGATTTCATTTTTCCTCAGCCCATCGCCTGTCAAAATTTTGCCGCTGATAGGTGGCTGCAAGCCGAGAATCGTTTTCATAAGTGTACTCTTGCCGGAACCATTTTCTCCTACGATGCAGAGATAGTCGCCTGCAAAAACCTCAAAATTGAGTTCCTGCAGAACGGACCCCTCATAGCCGACGCAGAGCCTTTGGCAAGTGAGCTGAGCCATGAACCTGCCTCCTTATCTCAATGCTTCCTTCAGCACGGAAAGGTTTTTCTCCATAACGGAGAGATAAGTCGTGCCGTTTTTCACATCTTTAGAAGTGGTAGACTGCATGGAATCCATCGTCAGCACCCTTTGATTTTTCGCTGTCGTGTTCCGGACAACGGTTTCGGCAATCTTGTGCTGTGCGCCCTCAATAGTCAACACGCAGGGCAGCTTCAATTCGTCCACCCTCTTGGCAAGAAACGAAATGGTCTCAAAGCCGGCTTCGGTTTCAGCGGAGCAGCCAACAAAAGCGGCATAGTAGCGCAGACCATAATCATCCACCAGATAGCGGAACGGAAAACGGTCGCCAAACAGGATGGTTTTATTGCTTGCTGCATCCACGGCTGCCTGATACTCTGCGTCAAGAGCAGACAGCTTCTTTACATAAGCATCGGCATTGGCGGCATAGATATCCTTGTTATCGGGGTCAAGCTCCTGCAAGGCTTTGGAAATCACTCTGACCAGCATTTTGGCATTTTTCAGGGACAGCCAAACATGCTCGTCAGCTTCCTCCTCGTGCTCGTGCTCCTCTGCATCCTCATGTGCATGGGCATCCTCGTGCTCGTGTTCCTCTGCATCCTCGTACTCGTGCTCCGCCTCCTGCATCCCCTCAACAATTTCTTCCGTTTTTACGGAATCACCCAGTACCTCCAGCAAATTGATAACCTTCATATTCCCGTTGGCGGCATTTCTCAGGGCATCCTCCACCCATTCGTCGGACTCGCCGCCTACATAGATAAACAGGTCGCAATCCGAGATTTTAACAATATCATCTGCCGTGGGCTGATAGCTGTGCAGGTCAACGCCGTTATCCAGCAGCATTGTGATTTCTGCGTTGTCAGCCTTGTCACCAAGGATTTCCCTAACCCAGTCATATTCGGGAAAAATGGTGGTGACAATGCTCAGTTTGTCTGTCTGATTGGTATCATTCTGCTTTCCGCAGCCGGCAAGAGCGGCGACAAGCATGAAAAGCGCAAGCAGCAGCGCAGTTATCTTTTTCATGATTATATTTACCTCCGAATTATAATAAGAACTAAAAATAGGCACAAAAATACAAGGGTAACAGCAACGCCGCAAAAGCCTATCCGAAAACAGATAGACTTCACCCTTGTAAAAGGCTCTTATTTAATTCGAAAGCTTCACCTTGAGAGATACCAAGGTATCTCTTTGTGCATAGTCCGTGCAGAGAGAAATACACCTGCACAAAATATATGTAAACGCAACAGCAACGGCTGTAACGCATACAGCAAGCGAAAGGCTTTTCAGTGTGTTTTGGCAAGCATCAATCTGATAGCAAATCGGGCAGCCTTCGCCCACGCAATCGTGGTCGGCTTCTGCCGCAACAAAAAAAGCAGAGTAAAGCATGATGACCAGAATGGTCACGGCAAGAAGCAATGCTGCAATTCTATTTCTCTTTTTTCTTTCCATTCTGCTCACCACCCTTCTATTTTCTGCTCTTTTATTTTCTGCAATCGGCGCAAACGCCATACAGAATCGTTTCCGTTTTGTCGATTTGAAAGCCTGTGCTTTCCAGCGTGCTATGCAGAAGCTGTTCCGTTTCCTTTTCTCCAAGATGAATGCTTTTCCCGCATACCCGACAGGATAGATGCAGACTGTCCTTACATCCCTCTGCGGCAATATATTGATAATACACCTCTCTGGTGTTCTCTCGGATACTGCGCTTCAGAATTCCCTCCTCCTCCAAGGCGGATAAATTACGATAAACGGCGCTGATGCTGATACTCTCTGCCGTCAGTGCATCGGCTATCTGCCGTGCGGTCATCTGTTCATCTGTATGCTTTGAAAGATATTCGAGAAGCTGCTTGCGCTGCCGCGTCAGATACCTTGCCATCAGCCACCCCTCCAATTTGCAACTTATTTGCAAATTAGTATACCGTACTGCTTTGCATTTGTCAATATGCGAATTGATTGCAAATAGAGGGTATCGCCATCGAGCGGCAATCCATTTCCAAGAGCCACATTGTTAAAAAAAATTGAAAAAATTTAAAAAAATTTGCATTTTGGGTGAGAGTTTTTCCGATTTTATGTACCTATATAAGTGAAAGGACTTTTCAGCCAAAGCTTCACACAAACGGAGAAAGGAGGTTCGAACGATATGTACGATACCGCAATACGAGTCGCGCTCGTCAAGCAAAGAGTGCGCGAAAACACCCGTTGGATGCAGCCTCGGCACGATACTGCTGTGGGAGAACGCGAGCGACCATGTGCCGATGACCTTCGTTTCCTTTGCAGCGGCGGCAGCGATTATCGCGCTGTGCATTCGGCTCAGAAACAGAGAAAATCAGAAAAAAGGTGGGACGAGCAAGTCCAACCGAAACGAACAGGAGGAGAAAGCCTATGAAGAAACGAATACTCAGCATCCTGCTCACCTTGTGTATGGTGCTATGCCTTATGCCGACGGCGGCCTTTGCCGAGGGCAACGAGGATACGCCTACGCAAGCGTTGACAAGCGTCGATATTACCTTCCCCAAACCGGAGGAAGGCAAAAAGATAGGAGACGGCTCGGCAGCATTCGCCAGCGACTTGACGTTCCTTGATTTTGGCCGCGCGCTGTGGCAGCAGGACGGCGAGCCCAAAAAGCTGAAAGCGGATGATACTTACGAGAAGGACAACATCTATCTGCTGTATTTCGCCTTCTACACGCAGAAGCCCATCACAAATGAGACTGCCTTGACATTCAACGGCAACCCTATTACGCGCTATGCGGACCATCAGGCACTTACCGAGGCGCTGAACGCCTATGACGGGAAGGAGGATGCCTACCTTGGCTCCGTTATGTTCAGCAAGGATGGCACCGGCGATCCATCGATGGGGGATCTGAAAAATATCTATGTTGTCGGGCTCTACGCCATTATCCGTGCGCAGGAGCATACGGTCGAGGAGCAGTTCAACCTTGATTCCGGCGGCACCTATTACTTTGACCTCTTCGGCGAAAACATCCCCGGCACGGCAAACAGCGATCTGCCGGACAACACCCTGCATTATGTTCCCTTTACCTACGCAGGAACAGCGGATGCCTATAAGCTCACGTCAACGATGGAAGCCACCGATGAGTATGCACAGCAGAACAAATATCCCCACAGCCTGTTCATTGCGGATTATGCCGTAACGAATGAAACAAGCTGGGATGAGCTGAATGCCGCAGGGCTGATTTTCGGCAAAGGCTACGCCAGCGGCGGCATAGACTATACCATGCGAGTGCCGTCCGAGGGAAGTGCCAGTAAAGGTTCGGGTGATTCAGAACGCGGCAACCCCCAAAGCAACGAATGGGACATGATAATGAACAAGGACGAAGGATACGTCAAAAACTGGAGCAGGATGTTTTCGTGGGGACAGGATAATGCGAAATATGCTCCGAGTCTCCGTGCGGTTCGCGGATCCAATTCGGCCCGCTACTGGACCAACTACAGCTCTGCTATTAACAACTACACGATCCTCGGTTTTCGCCCCATCCTTGAAGTCCTGAACCCGGACACGCTGGGCGCTGACGGGCTGAAGGTCGTTACCCTCGACCTTGGCGGCGGCAAGCTGGGGAATAGCTCCGAGGATATTCAAATCATCGTGAAAAACGGCAGTGCATTTACCGCGCCTACGTCCGATGGTCTGACACGCCCTGACGGAAATAACGGCAGCAGCTTTAAGTGGCTTGGCAGTGATGGAAACCTGTACGCACCCGGTAAAAGCGTTCCGGCAAATGTAACCAAGCTGACGGCACAGTTTGCTCCCCCAGAGCAGTTCAACCTCGTTCCCGGCGGCACCTATTACTTTGACCTCTCCGGCGCGAGCATTCCCGGCACGGTGAACACCGGAAACATCTTTGGCGCGACTTCCTTGCCGGATACGACGCTGCACTATGTTCCCTTTACCTACGCCGGAACAGTGGATGCTTACAAGCTCACATCGGAGAAGGAAACCACCGAGAAATATGCACAGCAGAACAAATATCCCCACAGCCTGTTTATTGCGAATCACAATGTAACGCATACGATAAGCTGGAATGACCTGAATACCGCAGATCTGATTTTCGGCAAGGACTACGCCGCAGGCGGCGTGAACTATACACTGCGTGCGCCGTCCGCGGGAAGTGGTCGTACAGGCTCGGATGAGTCCCAACACGGCACGCCACAAATCAACGAATGGGATAAGATGCTGGACAAGAACGACGGATATATCAAAAACTGGAAGCGGATGGCTTCCTGGGGGCAAGACACCAGACCCGATAATTCGACTCCATTCCGTGCGGTTCGCGGGTTCCACTCGGCCCGCTTCTGGGGTTGCAGCTCGTCCTCGGATCGGGATGTCACCCTTGGTTTCCGCCCCGTCCTTGAAGTCCTGAACCCTGACACACTGGGTTCTGGCGGACTGAAGGCCGTTACCCTTGCCCTTGGCGGCGGCACGCTGGGCGGTAGCGCTGAGGATATTCAAATCATCGTGAAAAATGGCGAGAGCTTTACCGCGCCTGCGTCCGATGGTCTGACCCGCCCGGACGGAAATACCGAAAATTACTTTAAGTGGCTTGGCAGTGACGGAAACCTTTACGCGCCCAGCGAAAGCGTCTCGGCGGATGTAACCAAGCTGACGGCGAAGTTTGCCGGCGGCAGTAGCGGCAGTGGCGGCGGTGGCGGCAGCCGCAAACCGTCCGTCACCTATTACACGCTGCATTTTGAAACCAATGGCGGCAGTACTATAACCGACATGCGGGAAGAAAACAACACCCGAATCAGCCTGACAAAATACGTTCCGACTCGGCATGGGTATACCTTTATCGGCTGGTACAGCGACCGTAGCCTGACAAATCAGGTTTCTGAGGTTTCTCTTACGAAAAATATGACCGTATACGCAGGCTGGCGCGCGGATGAAAATCCGGACATAGTCGTAAACCCCTTTACTGATGTTTCCGAAAAGGACTGGTTCTACAACGATGCGATGTTCGTTTACAAAAATGGTCTGATGCTCGGCACGAGCAAGACCCTGTTCAGTCCGCACGGGACGGTGACACGCGGCATGATGGCGACCATTCTCTGGCGCATGGAGGGCAGCCTCGCGCCGAAGGGCGAAAACAGCTTTACCGATGTGGAAGCCGGAAGGTGGTACGCCGACGCAATCACATGGGCGGCAGAGAATGGCATCTTTGCAGGCTACAGCATGGACAAATTCGGCCCGGACGATCCCATTACCCGAGAACAGCTTACCGCCATCTTCTACCGCTACGCGGACTACAAGGGCTACAAACTGACCGTCACAGGAAATCTTGACAAGTTCGAGGACGCGGACAAGATTACGGATTACGCAAACACAGTAATGCAATGGGCAGTCGGCAACGGATTGATAAAGGGAAAAGCCGAAACTCTGCTTGATCCACAGGGTACGGCGACCCGCGCTGAGATCGCCGCCATGCTTCACCGCTTCGTTGAGAATACTAAGCCGATGCAGGCGGACTGATAAATCGGAAAGCATCGAAAAGAAAACAGACTCACTCTTGGGGGTGCGGGCTATTTGCCCGCACCCCCTTTTTTTATCAATCTGTTGACGTGTACATAAAATCCATGTTATGTTATCTTTAGGTGAATAAGCTTCCATCATAAATAAATATGATTTATCTCGTAAAAATACTATTCTAAAAGGAGTACCCCGAAATGGATAAATGCAGCACCGCCGTAAAAAGAGCCAAAAAGATATCCCCAAAATTGCCTTACCGTTGAATGTGGGATTCCGAACGATACCTGGTAGGTGGATATTGCCCCGACTGCCGGATGGATTCCGACTGTCTGGTGGGTAATTGATTGCCCGCATCGAAAGCGGAACAGCCACCCTGCGATTAGAGGCTGAGGATATAGAGGCGCTGTTCTATTCTTTGTATACGATTTTTGAACACGCCGCGGATGGTCAGATGTGTGTGGATATGCTCAGTCATGCAGAGGATGGCTATTATGACTTGATGCTGATGGATATTCAAATGCCGATTCTAAACGGCTATGAGACAACGAAAAAAATCAGGCAGCTGGAAAATCGAAAAAAAACAGAAATACCCATTCTTGCAATGACAGCGAATGCTTTTTCCGAGGATCAGCAGGCCGCACTGGAGGCAGACATGAATGACCATGTTGCTAAGCCTATTGACATGAATGTTTTGCTTCAGGTTATGATGAAATATCTAAGCAACTAAAAAACAATAAATAAGGACGTTCTTTCTTTTTTGATGAACGTCCTTATTTGGTTATTACCAAAAAACGAACTCTATGCTGCCATAGAGTCCGTAAGCTGTCAAATAATTTCTCTCATGCTTCCTGTTCCCTTTCCATCAAATTGTGATAGCATAAATAATTTCTTGCAAACACTACGCCTGCCAATGCCAAGGCGCAGCCCAAGCCGGAATAGAAAAACGCAACAAATGTATCCGGAAAAACCCCTGCGGCACGCAGACCAATGCCGCCACCCATCATGCAAGCCATCATAATATAAGCCTTTTTATCAAAAAAATGCCAAAACGGACGATATTCCTCATAGGCTATAATGCGCTTTGTATGCTTTTTGCTCATCTTAAAAAACATTCTTCCAAAAAGAAAAAACACAAGCATGGACAGCAAATATAAATACCACTGCCTTTCAATCTGCAAATAGGACAGCACACCCAATCGGGCAACATTAAAGCCTGCCATCAGCCACACAATGCCTGCAATCAGCAAAAGGCTTTTTTCCTTTACAAAAAATCTATTTTTCATTTACCTTTTCCTTTTCCAAAAATAATCCGCATTGCCGTAAAGCTATGAAATACGTTCCTGTAAAGCTGCTTTTCCTCCTCAGCCAAGCCGGATAAATTATTCTTTGCAAATTTTGCAAATAAAAAGCATCGGCCTTTATCGAAACCAATGCTTTTTCTTTATTTCATAATTATCCTCTGCGGAACAGACCCTTTTTCTTCGGTTCTTCTTCTACCGGAGGTGCTTCGTTGGACATATTGGGTTCTGCTTTACCGAAAACCTCTGTTTTCGCAACAGGGATACGAATTCCTCTGTTTAGACCGAATTCCACAATCAGTGTATCGTATGTTGTATCAACAACCTTGCCGTAGAATCCGCTGTTTGTGATGATACTGTCACCAACCTCGATTGCATTTCTCAGCTCAGCCAGCTTTTTCTCCTTCTTCTGTGTGGGTCTGATGGACAGGAAATACATGATAACCAACAGAACAACGCAGTAAACCACAATCAGCATAACGGGGTGGTCTGTCATCCATGTGCCGAAAAGGCCTGTGCTCTGTGTTGTGCCGGAGGTTGCTTTTGCTGCCTCGCCGGCAGGTTTTACGACTGTGTCAAGTAAAAATGATCCCATTTTTTTCTCTCCTAACTTTTTCTAAATTTAATGTTACATCTAGTAGATAATTATATAGAATTTTTCATTTTCCGTCAAGTAGCCTATGTGTAAGAAAGCGCTTATTTCCCGTTTTCGCGAAATCCATCCAGCTTTGCAGCCTTATATGCGTGGAAGCGGTCTTCCTCAATCGCCTGTCTGATTTCCTCCATCATGCTGTTGAAGAAATACAGATTATGCATCACACAAAGGCGCATAGCAAGCATTTCCTTTGCTTTGAACAGATGGCGGATATAGGCTCTGCTGTATCTTCTGCACGCAGGACAGCCGCAGGTATCATCAATGGGCGAATCATCCTTTTCATATTTCGCATTTAACAGGTTCAGCTTACCCTTATTCGTATACACATGAGCATGGCGGCCGTTTCTTGCAGGCAGGACGCAGTCAAAGAAATCAACGCCGCGTTCTACCGCCTCCAGAATATTTTCGGGTGTCCCAACGCCCATCAGGTAAGTCGGCTTCTCCTCCGGCAGATACGGTACAACCTCATCCAGAATACGATACATTTCCGCATGGGATTCCCCTACCGCAAGACCGCCGATGGCATAGCCATCCAACTCCATCTCGGAAATCCGTTTTGCATGCTCGATACGGATATCCTCGAAGGTTGCCCCCTGATTGATGCCGAACAGCATCTGCTTGGGGTTAACGGTATCCTCTAGCTGATTCAAGCGGTGCATCTCTTTTTTGCAGCGTTCCAGCCAACGGGTTGTTCTGGCAACGGATGCCTCTACATAAGGGCGTTCCGCAGGCAGCCCGATGCATTCATCAAACGCCATCGCGATCGTGGAGCCAAGATTGGACTGAATCTGCATACTTTCCTCCGGCCCCATAAAAATCTTTCTGCCATCAATATGAGAGCTGAAATAAACGCCCTCCTCCTTGATTTTGCGCAGAAGCCCAAGAGAGAATACCTGAAAGCCGCCGGAATCGGTCAAAATCGGTTTATCCCAGACCATGAATTTATGCAGACCGCCCATTTCCTTGATCAGCTTATCCCCGGGGCGCAGATGCAGATGGTAGGTATTAGAAAGCTCCACCTGACATTTCAGCTGCTCCAGATCCTCTGTGGAAACAGCCCCCTTAATCGCACCCGCTGTGCCGACATTCATAAAGACGGGTGTCTGGATTACTCCATGAGGGGTATGGAATTCGGCACGCTTTGCTCTGCCGCATTTTTTCAATACTTTGTACATAATTTTCCTCACTTTATCAAAATTTTTCTATTCTTTCTATGATACCCTTTTTTCGTGCTTTCTTCAAGAGGTGGCAGCAAAATTTGCAAAAAATGCGGGAAAAACCTGTCAGGAAAAATCTGCCGATTAGCCTTTTCTTTTGGCAGGAAAAATGATAGACTGTTCCTTAGGAAATCATATCGTTACAGAAAAAAGATGGGAGAGAACAAATGAGCATCAATCTGATTGCAACAACCACCTTCGGCTTAGAAGCCGTAGTCAAGAGAGAGTGTCAGGCTCTCGGTTTTCAGAATATCAAAACCTCAGACGGCAAGGTTGAATTTACAGGGGACGAATCCGATATCGTAAAGGCAAACCTCTGGCTGCGATGCGCCGGGCGTGTCTGGGTGAAAATGGGCACCTTTACCGCCGTTACCTTTACGGAGCTATTCGACCGGACGAAGGCACTGCCATGGGGAGATTGGATTCCGGAGGACGGGAAATTCACCGTTGTGGGGAAATCCGTAAAATCCACCCTGTTCAGCGTTTCGGACTGTCAGGCAATCGTCAAGAAGGCTGTTGTCGAAAAGCTGAAGGAAAAATATAAAACAGACTGGTTTGATGAAACAGGCGCATCCTATACCATTCAGGTCGGGATTCTAAAGGATGTTGTCACCCTTGCGATTGACACCAGCGGCAGTGGCTTACACATGCGCGGCTATCGTGCGAGTGCGTTGGATGCCCCCCTGAAGGAGTCCCTTGCATCCGCCATGGTACAGCTCAGCTACTGGCGAAAGGATCGTATCCTGTTAGACCCCTTCTGCGGCTCAGGAACAATTCCCATTGAAGCCGCCATGCTTGCACGCAACATTGCCCCCGGTCTGAATCGCAAATTCGCATCCGAGGAATGGGAACGCATCGGCAAGGAGCGTTGGAAGCAGGCAAGAAAAGAGGCATATCAAGCGATTGATTATGATGTTATGCCCGAAATTTACGGCAGTGACATTGACCCTGCGGCAATCGAGCTGGCAAAGGCAAATGCAGAGCTTGCAGGCGTGGATGACTGCATCACCTTCGAGGTAAAGCCCTCGCAGGAGATTGTATTGCCCGGGAAATACGGCGTGCTGATTTCCAATCCTCCCTATGGGGAGCGTATCGGGGAATTGAAGGAGGTTGAAAATATGTATCGTGCGCTTGGCGCAACCATGCAGACCGACCCCACCTGGTCAACCTATATTATCACCTCCATGGAATATTTTGAATCCCTCTTTGGCAGAAAGGCAGACAGAAAGAGAAAGCTGTTCAACGGGCGCATCAAAACGGATTATTATCAGTATGAAGGTCCTCGTCCGCCGAAAAAGCAGAAGACTGAAGAAAACTGAACATAAACGCATCAAAAAAAGGATAAATCCTCATTTCTCAGAGGACTTATCCTTTTCTTTTTGTCTTTATGAAATTTCACAGAAAGCCTTTATCAGAATCTTCTTCTGCCGCCTCTGCGTCTTCTGCGTCCGCCGCCAAAGCTCAGCCCACTGCTGCGGCGCGGAGAACCAAAGCTGTAGCCGCGTCTGTTTCTTCTGCCGTTGATGAATTTGATAATCAGAATGATAATCGCAATCACGATGATGACGATAACCAGCTTCAGCAGACCCTTCACTGTAAACAGATTCTTGAAGAAATCACCGATTGCACTGAAAATGGTACCCTTAGAAACATCTCTGCCTGCGTAAACGGGAGCCTCCAGAACGGTTTTGCCCTTCACCTCATACGTTGCCGTACCGATTTCCGCACCCTTTTCGATGGGAGCCTTCAGGGAAACATTGCCCTCCTTATCCGTTACCGCATAGGTATCGTTATAGGAAACGGTCAGCTTCATATCCTTTGCGGTATCCTTCGGAAGAATTGCCGTAACCTCCTTCCGGAATACAACAGGAACCGTATTCCCTTCGGATTTTTTATGCTTTGTCAGAGGTGCATCTGCAATAGCTTCCTCTGCCTTTGCAACTGTAATCTTTTCATACTGGTTATAGCCGTATTCAAAGAGATTTTTTGCATCCAACCAACGGTTCGGGTCTTCGGATTTGAAGATAACCGCTATCAGCTCCTCGCCGTCCTTTTCCGCCGCTGCTGTCACGCAGTCCCCTGCTTCATCGGTGAAGCCTGTCTTAATGCCGATGGCATAGGGATAATTATATTCCCCATCCGTAATCAGCAGGTTATGGCTGCGCCAGTTGTAATCCTGTGTTTTTACGGAAGTATCCTCCGCTTTGACTAAGCCCTCTGCGCCGTTGCCGGAATAGCTTTTTTCCTTCGCAATTTCTGCCAGCGTTTTATTTTCCATAAACGCTCTGCCAATCAGCGCAAGGTCGTGCGCGCAGGTGTAGTGGTCATCGGAATGGTAGCCATGCGCGTTTGCAAAATGGCTGTTGGTTGCGCCTAGTTCCTCCGCCTTTTTATTCATCAGGTCTGTGAAAACAACCTCACATTTACCGAAGGTCATGTTTTCGTCATTCTCCGCCTTTTTCGCAACTGCTGCCGCAACCACATTTGCAGAGTCATTGCCGGAGGGGATAATCAGACCGCGGATAGCATTTTCTACTGTCAGCGTTTCGCCCAGCTCATGCCCCGCCTTGCTGGAATCCAGAGAAACCTCATTGATTTCAGAACCAACCACAATTAAATCCTCCGGCTTGAAATAATCCAACGCCACCAGAGCGGTCAGCATTTTTGTCATGCTGGCAGGATACATCTTCTGGGTGGCATTTTTTTCATACAGAATTGTCCCCGAAGATGCCTCAATCAAAATTGCCGCCTCTGCCTGAAGCTCAGGTGCCTGATCCGCAAGCATTACTGCTGTCTGCAAGGCATCCGCCGCTTTTTCGGTTTTCTTGTCTTCCTTTGTATCATCCGCTGCCACAGCATTTTTATCCTGCTGTGTCTCCTTCTTCTCCTTACCGCAGCCGGCTGCACCAAACGCTACCGCCGCCGCCAGACATAAGGCAGTCAGTTTTGCGAAAGATTTTTTCATTTTGAAACATCCTTTCTGCTTTTCTTACTTCTCTTTTCCATAAGCTCCCGTTTCCACGCCTTCAATTCTTCATCAAACCGCTTGGAATGCATACCTGGGTATGCACGCATCAAACGGCGCTCGATAAGGCTGCTCTTCTGCAAAGCATTGATACGGGCTTCCAGTTTTTCCTTGATTTCCTCCTGAACCAGCTGCCGACGCAGACGTTCCTCCTCGCGCAGCTGCTCCAGCCTTTCATTTTCCTCTGCCATGCGTTCCTTAAATTCACGCAGAAATTCCGCAGCAGGCATGCTCTCGAAACGCGTAATGATTTCCTGTCGGGAAGCATAAAGCCTCGTTCCCTCGAGCTTTTTCTGCAGCGCATCGTGCGCTTCGCTGAGGGATGCCAGCTTTTCGTTGAACCGCAGGATATGCAGCACCGTAATCGTGGTATCCACAGCCAGATATGCAAGCAACAGTGTTTCCGCAAATTCGCCCCATGCACGGGGAATCGCCGCCACAAAATCTGCAATCACAGGCTGCACCACACGCATCACGAAGGCTGTCAGAACGCCCCACTCCACGGAACGCTCCAGGCAGACGCGCCCCTTGATATTAAAGGGCTTTTGGGAATAATCCCACCATGTGGCATGGAAAAGCTTTTCCAATATCAGCCCGATGAGATATTCCACAACGGTTGCAATCACAAAGCCGCCCAGAAACAGCAGCAAAATCGAATCCGAAACAGGCTCCAGTGCCAGAAGAATCAGCAGTGCGCCTGTGCCGTAAATGGGGCAGAACGGACCATTGATAAAGCCGCGATTCACCCATTTTTTCGCATTGATAGAAACATACGTTGATTCCATTGCCCATCCCAGAAAGCTGTAAATCATAAAATACGCATATAATTCAAAAAAAGTAAACGAAAACCAAACGGTTGACCACATCGCAATCCCTTCCTTATGAATTGTTATTTGTCTGCAAAACGCCCCGTTCCTTTAAATATGTCATCGTCTGCGCCAGTGCGCCTGCCCCGTCTGTTTTGCTCATGTCTATCCAAAGCCCTTCAATCTGCCGCCGGAACCATGTCAGCTGTCGCTTTGCAAAGCGGCGCGTATTGGTTTTCAGCTGCGTAACTGCTTCGTCCAGCGTGCAGTCTCCGTTGAAATACGGCACAAATTCCTTATAGCCGATGCCCTGCATAGAAACCAGCTTCGGTGAATAGCCCCTGTCCAGAAGTCCCTTCACCTCTGCCAGAAGCCCCTGCTGCATCATCAAATCAATCCTCTGCTCAATGCGTGCATATAGCGCTTCCCGCTCCATCGTCAGGAGAATCACCGCCGCATTGTAGGGGGTTTCCCTTTCCTTCTGCTCCGCATTATGCTCGGAAAATCTCTGTCCCGTCAGGTAATGGTATTCCAAGGCACGCGTCACACGCTTGACGTTGTTCGCATGAATCGTTTCCGCATAGGCAGGGTCGATTTTCCGTAAGCGTTCATACAGCACCTGCGGCCCCTCCTCCTTGGCGATACGGTAGCACTCCTCCCGATAGGAGGTATCATTTTCCGTTTCGGTAAAATCATTATCATACAGCAGGGCATTGATATAAAACCCCGTGCCGCCGACCAGAATGGGAATCCTTCCCTTCGCCCAGATTTCCTCCATATACGCCTTTGCCTTCTGCTGAAAGAGCATAACATTATATTCCTCATCGGGGTTCAGCTCATCAATGAGATAATGCGGCACACCATCCGCTTCTTCGGGTGTCACCTTCGCCGTCCCAATGTCCATATAGCGGTAAATCTGCATGGAATCGGCAGAAATCACCTCGCCGCCGATTTCCTTTGCAAGCCGAATCGAAAAGCCTGTTTTGCCGCAGGCGGTTGGGCCGCCAATCACAATCAATGGTTTTTTCATCATTTCACCTGCTCAATTCTGGATGCGTTTAAACATCTTTTCCATTTCATATTTCGTCAGCTCGATAATCGTCGGTCTGCCATGGGGGCAGGTAAAGGGATGCTCCAGACCAAGCAGTCTGTGAATCAGCTCCTCCGCCTCTCTCGTGCTCAGCACATCATGCCCCTTGACCGCCGCCTTACACGCCATCGTTGCCACTGCCAGTATCTTTGTATCATACACATTGGAAATGCGCTCCTCTGTCAGCCTGTCCAGAATATCGGTAAAAAAGCCGACCTCTGTCGGGTTCTGCAAGAGATACGGCGTTGCGCGCAGGGCATATTTCTCGCCGAATTCCTCCAGCTCAAAGCCGAAGCTTTCCAAAAGTGCCAGATTGCGCCGCAGTACCTCTGTTTCCATTGGTGTCAGCTGCAGCATCAGAGGTGTCAGCAACCGCTGCGAGGCGACCCTTTCTTCCTTGAATTTATTCATAAATTCCTCATACAGCACCCGTTCATGCGCGGCATGCTGGTCAATCAGATACAGGCAATCGCCCTGCTCCACAATCCAATAGGTGCGAAAGACCTGCCCGATGATTTTATAATTCTGGAAAAACGGCTGCTTTTCTTCTGTCGGCTTTACCTCTTCCGTTTTTTCATCAGAAACAATCGGCTTCAATTCTATCGGCTGTTCCTCTTTCGGCTTCAGCTCTTCCCTGCGGTACGGCACTGCCGTCTGTGCAAAGCTCTCCGCCTTTGGGGTGCGCTTCAGCAGCTCATCCACACTGCGTCCGCCCGATGTGGGGGTCTGCGGCTTTTCTGCCGCACGCAGGAGCTTTTCCCTTTCCTCTTTGGAAAGAATCACGCCCTGCGATTGCGGGAGCGGAATTTCTTTAGAGGGATTTGCTGTCGGCTCTGCCTTTGGTTCGCTTTCCTTCAGGATGCTTTCCTTCAGGATGCTTTCCTTTGGCATATCCGCAAGGGTCTGCTGTTCCGCCTGCGGCAGTCTTTCCTTCGGCTTCTTTTCCAGAACCGCCTTGGGAATCAGCACCGTTTCCTGCAATGCCTTCGCAACCGCGTTGTAGAAAAATTCATATACCTCATCGTCATTCTTAAAGCGAACCTCCAGCTTCGCAGGATGCACATTCACATCCACCTGTGCAGGCTCAACCGCAAGATTCAGCACGAAAACAGGAAATTTCCCAATCAGCAGCTTTGTTTTATACGCATCCTCCACCGCAGCGGAAACCACGGGGTTTTTGATAAATCTGCCGTTGATGAAAAGATTTTCATAATTGCGGTTCGCACGGCAAAATTCGGGCTTCCCAATCAGACCGCTGACGGCATATTCCCCCTTGCGGTAGGAAATGGGGAGCATGCTGTTTGCCGCATCCTTCCCGTAAACATAAAACACCGCCGTTTTCGGGTCATTGTTCCCTGCCGTATGCAGAACAGTATTGCCGTTATTGATATAATGAATCGCAACCTCAGGATGCCCCAGTGCGATTTTGTTCACCAAATCCGAAACATAGCCACTTTCGGTCGCAGGCTTTTTCAAAAATTTTCTGCGCGCAGGCACGTTGTAAAAAAGATTCCGCACCGTAATGGAAGTGCCCTCCCGACAGGCGGCATCCTCCAGCTCCTGTATTTCTCCGGCATGAATCACAATGCGCGTGCCCGTTTCCTCGTCTCTGGTTTTTGTCAGCATTTCCACCTGCGCCACCGCCGCGATACTCGCCAATGCTTCGCCGCGAAAGCCCAGTGTAAAAATATGCTCCAAATCCTCAATCTGCGACATTTTGCTTGTAGCATGGCGCAAAAAGGCTTCCTTCACCTGCTCCTTGGGAATCCCTGTGCCGTTATCGGTAATGCGGATATAGGAAATGCCGCCCTCCTTAATTTCTATCGTCACACTGCCGGCGTTTGCATCAATGGCGTTTTCCGTCAGCTCCTTTACAACGGATTTCGGAGATTCTACTACTTCCCCTGCCGCAATTTTATTGATGGTTTTTGCATCCAACAGTCGGATTTTCTGCATAGACCTCCTCCTTTCCTCGGCTTACAGCCCTTTTGCCTTTTTCTGCAATTCAAAAAGCGTTTGCAGTGCTTCAATAGGGGTCATCGCCATCACATCCAGCTTGGAGATTTCATCCGCAAGCTGCGTTTCCGCAATATGGAACATATCCATCTGCTGTGCGGTTTCCTCCTGCTGCTCCTTGGATTCCACTGCAATCTGCTTTGCTTTTTTCGTAATATCCGCCGCGTTCAGCTGCTTGAGAATCTGTCCGCTGCGGCGAATCACCTTATTCGGCAGACCCGCCAGACGCGCCACCTGCACGCCGTAGCTATGGTCTGCGCCGCCGCGCTGAATTTTTCGGAGGAAAATAATATCCTCGCCCTGCTCCTGCACGGCAATGCAGTAATTCTTCACGCCGGAAAGCTTGCCCTCCAGCTCGCTTAATTCATGATAATGCGTTGCAAAAAGCGTTTTCGCGCCAATCTGCTTCGTATCCGCGATATATTCCAGCACCGCCCACGCGATGGAAAGCCCATCAAATGTGCTTGTGCCTCGCCCGATTTCATCCAGAATCAGCAGGCTTTTGTTCGTTGCGTTATGCAGAATGTTCGCAACCTCTGTCATTTCCACCATAAACGTGCTCTGCCCTGCGGAAAGGTCATCCGATGCACCGACACGGGTGAAGATTCTGTCTACAATGCCGATATGCGCCTGCTCCGCGGGAACGAAGCTGCCAATCTGCGCCATCAGCACAATCAGCGCGGTCTGCCGCATATATGTAGATTTCCCTGCCATATTCGGGCCTGTGATGATGGCAAGTCTGGTGTCCTCCCGATCTAAATAGGTGTCATTCGGGATAAACTGCCCGTCCATCATTTTTTCCACAACGGGGTGTCTGCCGCCCTTAATTTCAATTACATCACCGTCATCCACAAGCGGCTTCACATAGCTTCTGTTCTGCGCCACCTCTGCGAGGGACTGCAGGCAGTCAATAACAGAAACGATATACGCACAATATTGAATCCGCTCCACCTCTGCCGCAACGGCATTGCGAATTTCGCAGAACATATCGTATTCCAGAGTGGTAATCTTATCCTCCGCGCCGAGAATCAGCTCCTCCAGCTCCTTTAATTCGGGTGTAATAAAACGCTCCGCATTGGCAAGCGTCTGCTTGCGGATATAGCCTTCCGGCACCAGCTCCAGATTGGATTTTGTGACCTCAATATAATAGCCGAACACCTTATTGTAGCGCACCTTGAGGTTTTTAATGCCCGTCTTTTCGCGCTCCTCCTCCTCAAGCTGATGAATCCATGTGGTGCCGTTTTCCTTCGCCTTGGTGTAGGTATCCAGCTCCTCATTGAAGCCCTCACGAATCATGCCGCCCTCGCGCACGGAAAACGGAGGGTCTTCGACGATGGACTGCGCAATCAGCGCATGGATATTCTCCAGCGTGTCCAGTCTGTCATGCAGAGTGGACAGATATGGACTCTTGCAGCGAGAAAGAATCTTCTTCAGCAACGGCAGATTTTCCACGGAATTTTTCAGCGCCGCCAAATCCCTTGCGTTTGCATTCTGATACACCACACGGGACATAATACGTTCAAAGTCATACATGGAATGGAGAATTTCCTTAATTTCCTCTCTGAGGAACAGGTCTTGGAACAGCTCCTCCACCCCATCCAGACGCTGATTGATTTCTTCTTTAGAAAGCAGGGGCTGCTCCACCCATTTGCGCAGAAGCCTTGCGCCCATCGCAGTCTGGGTTTTATCCAGCACGCTCAGAAGCGATCCTTTTTTGTTCTTCTCGCGCATGGTTTCCGTCAGCTCCAGATTTCTGCGGCTGGAAACATCCAACAGCATGAAATCCCCTGTTGTGTAATATTTCAGGGCGGAAATATGGCTCAAATCGTTTTTCTGCGTTTCATTCAGATACCACATCAGCGCACCCGAAGCCGAAACCGCCAGCAGCTTTTTCTGCAGACCGAAGCTTTCCAGTGTTTTCACCTTGAAATGCGCAAGCAGGGTATCCTTTGCGGTATTATATTCATACATGCGGCTGTCAATATCATTCAGATACAGGTGAAACCGTTCCTCGATTTCCTTCGCCAAAGGGGTGGAAAGAAATTCGCTGTTGCAGACAAGCTCCGCAGGGGAAAACCTTGCCGTTTCATCCAGAATTTTTGCCGCCGCCTGCACGCTGCGAAATTCCGTTGTCTGAAATTCGCCTGTTGTCACATCGCAGACCGCAATGCCATAGCCGTTTGCGCTGCTGAAAACGGAGAGAATATAGTTATTTTTTGTTTCATCCAGAACAGTGTTATCCACAACCGTCCCCGGAGTAATGACACGCACAACATCGCGCTTGACCAAGCCCTTTGCCGTCTTTGGGTCCTCCACCTGCTCGCAGATGGCAACCTTATAGCCACGTTCCACCAAACGGGCAATATATCCATCCGCAGAATGGAAAGGCACGCCGCACATAGGGGCTCGTTCCTCCTGCCCCCAATCCTTCCCCGTCAGGGTGATTTCCAGCTCCTTCGAGGCAATGACCGCATCCTCGAAAAACATCTCATAAAAATCCCCTAAACGAAAAAAAAGCAGACAATGCTTATATTGTTCTTTAATTTCAAAGTATTGCTGCATCATGGGTGTGATTTTCGCCATGGATGTTGTCCTCCTTCTCCTTTTTCTGCAAGCAAACCCGAATAAAGAACGGATTCTCTATTCGGGCTTTTCTTCCTTTATTTCTATTTGAATCAGTGGCAGCCGCCGCCGCAGGAGGAGCAGCAGCTGGGATCGCAGCCGCCGCCCTGTTCGGGTTCTTCGCCTGTCAGGGTTGCTGTGATGATGTTGAATACGGAATTTACGAAGTTATTGAAATTCTGTTCCGCAACGTACAAATCAGATGCCAGCTTATTGGTTCTGATTGCTTCGCCCTTTGCCTTCATCTGTTCATTGAAGGCTCTCTGCTCCTCTATGGAAATGCCGCCTGCATTCATCTTTGCTTCAAAATCATAATGCAGCTTTGTGTATTCCTCTACCAGCTTTGCAATTTCGGGGTCGCTTTCGTATGCAGCCTTTGCCGCTACCAGCGCTTCCACCTGAGGGGTTTTCTGCAATTCCTCACCCAATGCTCTTGCCATTTCAAAAATCGTTGCCATAATGCTTCACCTTACATCCTTTCGCCTATTAAATAAAATGTTTTGTTTTCTGTAATCTTCACAGGAACCATCTGCCCGATTAAGTCCTCCGTGCCCTTAAAATGCACCAGCATATTGTTATCGGCACGCCCTGTCAGAACAGTCTTATCCTGCTTGCTTGCTTCCTCTGCAAATACCGTCATCACCTTGCCCAGCTGCTCCTCATGCACCTCATGCACGATTGGGTTAAGAATATTGAGCATCCTGTCGAAGCGATCCTTAATGACATTCTCCGGCACCTGATTTTCCATAGTTGCCGCAGGGGTACCTGTCCGCTTGGAATAAATAAAGGTAAACGCGGTGCTGTAACGGGATTTGCGGATGACATCCAAGGTTTCTTGGAAATCCTCCTCCGTTTCCCCGGGGAAGCCCACGATGATATCCGTGCTCAGGGTGATATCCGGCATTGCCGCTCTTGCCTTGCGCACCAGCTCCATGTAGGATTCCTTTGTATAATGGCGGTTCATGCGGCGCAGAATTTCATCACTACCGCTCTGCACAGGCAGATGCAGATATTTACATACCTTATCACAATCCGCCATTGCCTGTATCAGCTCATCGGACAAATCCTTCGGGTGAGAGGTCATGAAACGAATCCGTTCAATCCCCTCCACCTCGTTCACCATCCGCAGAAGCTCTGCAAAGGAAACGGGTGTTTCCAGATTTTTGCCATAGGAGTTTACATTCTGCCCTAAAAGCATAACCTCCTTCACGCCGTCCGCCGCAAGCCTTCTTACCTCCGCGAGGATATCCTCAGGGGTACGGCTGCGCTCTCTGCCGCGCACATACGGCACGATGCAGTAGGAACAGAAGTTGTTGCAGCCAAACATAATATTGACCGATGCCTTATAGGGGAAATGCCGAATCGCAGGCAAATCCTCCACAACCTCACGCTGCTCCTGCCAGATATCATACACCGTTTCGCCGCTTTCCATGCGTGTTGCCACAAGCTCCGGCAGCTTGTAGAGATTAAATGTGCCGAAGACGATATCCACATGGCGATATTTCTGCCGCAGGGTCTGCAAAACCGTTTCCTGCTGCATCATGCAGCCGCAAAGCGCAATCACCGCATCGGGATTTTTTGTTTCCTTATAGTGCTTCAGCCAGCCCAGCTTGCCGTATACCTTCTGCTCTGCGTTTTCGCGCACACAGCAGGTGTTGTAGATGATAAAATCGGCCTCTGTTTCCTCGTCTGTTCTGTCAAAGCCCATTTCGTCAAGCATCCCTTCCAGCTTTTCGGAATCATGCGCGTTCATCTGACAGCCCATCGCAAGGGAATAGAATTTTTTCTTTCTGCCGTTTTCTGCCGCAAAGGCATCATTTTCCGCACGAATGGCGCGGATATATTCCAGCTGTCTTGCCAGCTCTGTTTCGCCCGGCTTAACAGCAGTTCCAGCTTTCCTTTCCATTCTTTCTTCCTCTCGAAACTGAATTCTTATGAAAAGACAGTCTTTCACAAGTATATTTCAGTATAGCATACCTTCCCTGCTTTCTCAATGATTTTTCCCCAAAACTTACAGAAAAGGCTTACGCAAAAGAAAGCACCTCAAGCGAGTTGCCATGTTCCTTTATCATTTGCATAAGATCCGCCGTTTTCAGATAAACCGATGCCGTATTGTCATTGGGATGCACCCCGATTTCCTCCTTTCCCAGAAAATCCTTGTCCAGAAAAACCTTTACGGCGCAGGCAGTATCATTCAAAATGCCCAAGGGTGTCACTGCCCCTTTTTTCAATCCAAGATATTTTTCCAGACGCTCCTCCGATGCAAAGGAAAGCCTTACGCCGCCAAGCTTCTCGCCCAGCTCCTTCAGATTCACCTGCTTATCGGCACGAATTACCACAAGAAAATGGCATTTGCCCTTCTGGTCTCGCAAAAAGAGATTTTTTGCCGTCTCCTCCATTTTTTCCAAGCCCAGCTCCTCCATCTCCTCAATGGTATAAACCGCTTTATGCTCCACCCAATGAAAGGGGATTCCTTTTTCCTTCAGAAATACCTTTACTTCTTCTTTTCCAAACATTTTCCTCTGCTCCCTTCCTGCCTCTTTCTTCTTTTCCTGCTTCTTTCTAAGGAAGATAGTATCATATTTTCTGCGAAAAATCAGCAGAAGCAACGGGGTTTTTCAAAGATATTCCCCATTGTTTACAAAACGTTCATATTTCAGCCACATCAGATTCATATTGACAGGGTATGATAAAGATGTCCTCAAGAAAGAGGATAATGAATAAACATAGTATACATACCCTCCCCTTTACAGAGAGCCACTTCCCCGGTGGCTCTTTTCCCTTTATATATGCCTTTTTATGCGCCTTTTTCGATTGTATTTTCCCCTCTGATTTGCTATACTTGAAAAAACAAATATAAAACTGATATACAAAAGAAAGAGGTGCAGTTTCTGTGAATGAGATTTTATCTGATGCAAAAAGGATACTCCACACTGCCATTCAGGCATCCCTTCCCGATGAAGCCGTAAAAAAGTTCATCGACGGCAAGACCTTCGCTTTTGAAGGAAGGGTGATTGTCATTGCCATCGGCAAGGCGGCTTGGAACATGGCAAAGGCGGCGGCAGAAAATATCCCCCACAGGATTGATACAGGCATTGTTCTGACGAAATATGACCATGCGAAGGGCGAAATCCCCGGCTTTACCATCCTTGAAGCAGGGCATCCCCTTCCCGATGAAAATACGATTCTCGGCACACAGAAAATCATGGATGCCGTTTCCGATTTAACTGAAAAGGATACGGTTTTCTTTCTGGTTTCGGGCGGCGGCTCTGCGCTTTTTGAATGTCCTGCCGGCAAGCTGACCCTTGCGGATTTTCTGGACATCACCGACCAGCTTTTGAAATGCGGCGCAGATATCGTGGAAATCAACACCATCCGCAAGCATCTTTCTGCCGTAAAGGGCGGCAAATTTGCAAAGCTTTGCGCCCCTGCACAGGTGTACTGCATTGCTCTGAGCGATATTCTGGGCGACCGCCCCGATTCCATTGCCTCCGGTCCTGCCTGCGCGGATGCGTCCACGGTGGCAGAAGCATTTGCCATCTCGGAAAAATACAAGCTCAAGCTGACAGAGGAAATGCGAAAGCAGCTTGCCATGGAAACACCGAAAACGCTTGCCAACGTCACCATGGAAATCACAGGCAGCGTGACACAGCTTTGTGCCGATGCGGCAAGGGCGGCAGAGCAGCTTGGCTATACCCCTCTGGTTCTGACGAATATGCTTGACTGCGAGGCAAGGGAGGCCGGCAGATTTCTTGCATCCATCGCAAAAACAATCCGGAAGGACGGTCTGCCCCTCTCCTCTCCCTGTGCCATTCTCTGCGGCGGCGAAACCGTTGTGCATATCACCGGGAAGGGCAAGGGCGGCAGGAATCAGGAGCTTGCCCTTGCGGCGGCGGAGCGCATTGCCGGCATGGAAGGCATTGTGATTGCGGCGGCAGGCTCTGACGGTACGGATGGGCCGACCGATGCCGCAGGCGGTATTGTGGACGGGAAAACCTGCGGTATCCTTGCGAAAAAGGGCATTTCCATTCCTGCGGTTCTTGCGGAGAATGATTCCAATGCCGCATTGGCGGCGGCAGATGCCCTTCTCATCACAGGGGCAACCGGCACAAACGTAAATGATATTTATCTTCTTCTCTGCCAATAAAAACTAAGTCGAAAGCAAATCACCTTCGTGGGGCGCGCCCCTGCGGAGGTTTTTGTTTTTTGTTCGGCGCAACAGCTGTTTCTAAAAAAATACAAAACAATACAACTTTTCTTTCATCTGTCTTGTCACTTGTAAATAATTGTGCTATACTTAATTCCACTGCAAAAAAATTTATTTACAATACTTATTTACAAAATACAGTAGAATCGAGGAAAAGCATGAATATCAAAGATGAAATCAAAGCCTTAAAGGAACAGAAAAATGCAGTCATTCTGGCGCATTATTATGTAGCGGATGAAATTCAGGAAATCGCCGATTATGTCGGGGATTCCTTCGCGTTGAGCAAAACGGCGGCAACCCTGCCCAACCCCATCATCGTTTACTGCGGTGTCTCCTTCATGGGGGAAAGCGGCTGTCTGTTAAGCCCCGAAAAGAAGGTGCTGATGCCGGATGCAAGCGCGGACTGCCCCATGGCGCACATGGTAACAAAGGCAGAGGTTGACGCAGCAAGAGAAGCCTACGAGGATTTGGCGGTTGTCTGCTATATCAATTCAACAGCGGAAATCAAATCCTGGTCCGACGTAAGCGTGACTTCCGCCAACGCGGTACAGATTGTCCGCAACCTGCCCAATCAGAATATCCTCTTTATCCCCGATCAGAACCTCGGTCGCTTCATTGCAGAGCAGGTGCCTGAAAAAAACATCATTCTCGTCAATGGCTACTGTCCCATCCATCAGAATATCTCTCCTGCCGAGGTACAGGAGCTGAAGGACGCACACCCCAATGCAGAGGTTCTGGTGCATCCCGAATGTCCCGAAGCTGTGACAAGGCTGGCAGATTACATCGGCTCCACCACAGGCATCATCAAGCATGCGACCGAAAGCGAAAAGCAGGAATTTATCATCGGGACGGAAATCGGCGTGCTGTATGAGCTGAAAAAACGCAACCCCGACAAGACCTTCTATTTCCCGAAAACAGCACCCACCTGCAGGGACATGAAGCTGATTACATTGGAAAAGGTGCTGCATGTTTTGCAGACAGAGGAAAATCAGGCATCCGTAGACCGAGCACAGGCAGAAGCCGCAGGCAACACCCTGACACGCATGCTGGAGCTGAGCAAATAAGGAGGAGCATAAAATGGAAAAAGAGCTTACCTATAACACCGTCATCGTCGGCGCAGGAGTCAGCGGCTTATATGCCGCACTCAAGCTGCCCAAAGAGCAGAACATTCTTCTCATCTGCAAGGAGGATTTGCCCAGCTGCGATTCCATGCTTGCACAGGGCGGCATCTGCGTACAGAGGGATGAAACCGACTACGATTCCTTCTTCGAGGACACCCTCAAGGCAGGGCATTACGAAAATCGCAAGGAAAGCGTGGATATCATGATTCGCAACAGCAGAGCCGTGATCAATGACCTGCTTGCCCTCGGCGTAAGATTTGACAAGGAAGCGGACGGTAGTTTAAAATATACCAGAGAAGGTGCGCACGCAAAGCCCCGTATCTGCTTCCATAAGGACATCACAGGGAAGGAAATCACAGAAACGCTGCTCAGAAATGTGCAGGCACTGCCCAATGTCACCATTAAGGACTATACCGTTATGGAAGACCTTCTGGTGGAGGGAAACACCTGCCATGGCATCGTTGCAAAGGCAGAAAACGGCGATATCCTGCGGATTCATGCAGAAAACACAATTCTGGCAACGGGCGGCATCGGCGGTCTGTATGAACATTCTACAAACTTCCCTTCCCTGACGGGGGATGCACTCCGTCTGGCGGAAAAATACGGCGTGGAGCTGGAAAATATGGACTATGTGCAGATTCACCCCACCAGCCTTTACAGCGAAAAGCCCGGCAGACATTTTCTGATTTCCGAATCCGCCCGCGGCGAGGGTGCAATCCTGCTCAACAGCAAGGGCGAACGCTTTGTCAATGAGCTTCTGCCCAGAGACAAGGTTTCCGCCGCCATCCATGCGGAAATGGAAAAGGAAGGTACAAAGCATGTATGGCTTTCCTTTGCTCCCGTTCCTGCGGAGGATATTGAAAATCATTTCCCGAATATCTATAAAACCTGTCTGGAAGCAGGCTATGATATCAAAAAAGAGCCTGCGCCCGTTGTGCCGGCACAGCATTACTTTATGGGCGGCATCCATGTAGACCGTCATTCCAAAACAACCATGGAGCATCTCTACGCTGTCGGCGAAACCAGCTGCAACGGCGTACACGGCAAAAACAGACTGGCAAGCAACAGCCTTCTGGAAAGCCTTGTTTTCGCAGAAAAAGCAGCACAGCACATTGCAGGAAAGGAAGGATTAGAATGAACCCGATTACCATGCAAATTGTAGCAGATAAATATATCCGCATGGCTCTGGAGGAGGACATCAACAGCGAGGATGTTTCCACCAACGCAGTCATGCCGCGGTATCAGCTTGGCACAGTCGATTTAATCTGCAAGCAGGACGGCATCATTGCCGGTCTGGATGTGTTCGCAAGGGCGTTTCAGCTTCTGGATGAAAAAACAGAAATTGCCTTTCATGCCGCCGATGGGGATGCTGTGAAAAAGGGGCAGCTTCTGGCAACCGTGACGGGGGATATCCGTGTTCTGCTTTCCGCAGAACGCACCGCCCTCAATTATTTGCAGCGCATGAGTGGCATCGCAACCTATACGAATGCCGTTGCAAAGCTGCTTGCGGGTACAAAAACAACCCTTTTGGATACAAGAAAAACCACTCCCTGTATGAGAGTGTTTGAAAAATATGCCGTAACCGTCGGCGGTGGCTCGAATCACCGCTATAATCTTTCCGACGGCGTAATGCTGAAGGATAACCATATCGGCGCGGCAGGCGGCGTAAAGGAAGCCATTGCCGCAGCAAAGGCGTATGCTCCCTTCGTCCGCAAAATCGAGGTCGAAACGGAAACTCTGGATATGGTAAGAGAAGCAGTCGAAGCCGGCGCAGATATCATCATGCTGGATAACATGAGCCCTGCGGAAATGGCGGAGGCCATCCGCATCATTGACGGCAGAGCAGAAACCGAATGCTCCGGCAATATGACAATCGAAAATATCAAAACCATCACAGCGCTTGGGGTAGATTATGTATCCAGCGGTGCGCTGACCCATTCCGCACCTATTCTGGATATCAGCCTGAAAAATCTCCATGCGGTAGAATAAGCAGGAGTGATTGAAAAAATGACTGGCACAGAAAGACGAAAGAAATTATTAAATCTGATGAGGGAATCAAAAACACCTCTCTCCGGCGGTGCGCTCGGCTCTGCCACAGGGGTCAGCCGTCAGGTGATTGTGCAGGATATTGCTTTGCTTCGCACAGAGGGTCATTCCATTCTGGCAACGGCAAGGGGCTATCTTCTGGAAGAGCCTGCGGATACCATACGGCTGTTCAAGGTCTTCCATGATGCCGCGGCAACAGAGGAGGAACTGACGACCATTGTGGATTTAGGCGGCTGTGTCGTGGATGTCATGGTAAACCACAGAGTCTATGGGAAGGTTTCTGCTCCCCTGCAAATCAAAAACCGCAGAGATGTGCAGGCGTTTCTGAAAAATCTGGAAAGCGGCAAATCCACTCCCCTTTTAAATGTCACCTCAGGGTATCATTTTCACCATGTTTCCGCCGAAAGCGAGGAAATTCTGGATGAGATTGAGGATGCCCTGCGGCGCAAGCATTTCCTGACAGAGGTTTTCCCCTATGAGCAGGAGGAAATCCGAAAATAAGACGATTTTTGCCAAATTCTATAAAAAACAGGCTTTCCGATACGAAATTCCTTGAATTATGCAGAAAATAATGATAAAATATTTTGGTGAAATTTTAAGGAGGAGGGTTCCTAATGTCAGGACATTCTAAGTTTGCAAATATCAAACATAAAAAAGAAAAAAACGATGCAAAAAAAGGTAAAATCTTTACCATGCTGGGCAGAGAAATTCAGGTTGCGGTAAAGGCCGGCGGCCCCGACCCTGCCGTAAACGGTAAGCTGCGTGATGTTATCGCAAAATGCAAAGCCAACAACATGCCAAATGATACCATCGACAGAAGTATCAAAAAGGCTGCCGGCGGCGGTGAAGACGTAGAATACGAAAACGTAACCTACGAAGGCTATGGCCCCAACGGCGTAGCTGTTATTGTAGAAGTGCTGACAGATAACAGAAACCGTGCAGCAGCCAATGTTAGAAACGCCTTCACAAAGGGCGGCGGCAACATGGGCAACAGCGGCTGTGTATCCTTCATGTTCGATGAAAAGGGTCTGATTGTGATTGATAAGGAAGAAATCGATATGGATGAGGAAGAACTGATGATGGCTGCTCTGGATGCAGGCGCAGAGGACTTCGCCGCAGAGGAGGATAGCTACGAAATCACAACCGCACCCGATGATTTCTCCGCAGTGCGCGAAACACTGGAGGCAGCAGGTATCCCTATGGCAAGCGCCGAGGTAACCATGATTCCCCAGACCTATACGGAGCTGACAGACGAAGAGGATATCAAGAAGATGAATAAGCTTCTGGAAATGCTCGACGATGACGATGATGTTCAGAATACCTACCATAACTGGGATGAATAATTTATCACTATGAAATTCAGTAAAATCAACATTTTTCATCTTAATATTCACTTTTATACATCAATTTTTGTATGAAAATACAACCAACAATGACGTACAGAACCTCTTTAATTATGACGTGCAATAGCACTATAATTAAGGAGGTTTTTTCATGAAAAACGAGACTGCATTAAACGAGTATCTGTTTGATTTGAAACTGCGGAATTGCTCCCCAAGGACTGTGCGCTCTGCTAAAAATAATATGGCACTGTTCCTTTGTTGGCTAGAAACTGAATATAATTTGACTGCAATCGAGGATATCAAACGGGTTCATATCAAAGGCTATCTGCACTACAAACAAAGTCTAGGGCTAAAACCCACCTATATCAATAGTATTCTAAAAAATGTAAAAGCGTTTTTCAATTACATGGTAAGAGAAGAATATTTAAGCACTAGCCCCGCTTCTCAAATCAAATTACAGATAGAGGAAAAAGTTTTAATTCAAACCTTTACTGCCGCAGAAACCAAAAGAATGTTAAGTATATATGATACTTCTAACTTCTTGAATTCCAGAAATAGATGTATGATAACCATGCTGTTTGATACAGGTATTCGAAATTATGAACTTTGCAGCATTAAATGTGAAGATATTCGGGAACGAACCATTTTAATTCATGGGAAAGGCAGTAAACAAAGATTAGTTCCTATCTCTCCTCTCCTGCGTAAAGCTATGTTGAAATATGAAATCAAGCGAGAAAATTATATTCGTGAAAGATGGAACTATGAAACAGATTACTATTTCTTAAGCCAAAAAGGAAGAAGGCTTACTCCCGAAACGGTTGAAAGAGTTGTGAAGGATTGCGGCATTGCTGCTCATGTTGATGAAAAAATCAGATGTAGCCCACATACCTGTAGACATACCTTTGCACAAATGTGTCTAAAAAACGGTTTAGATGTTTACATCGTATCAAGATTGTTGGGACACGAAAATATTTCTATTACAAAACGTTATCTGCAATCTATAGAAGATAGTGCGATTATTGATATGGCTATTACATCCAGTCCTTTGATGAAATTATAAAACACTCTGGTGTGTAAATGAATTAGCCTAACAGTCAGCAAACAAAAAAAGGGGGGAGGAAAGTTTTTTGTCCCCCCTTTTTCATTATTGTTTATTCTGCTTCATTTCTGCTTTATACTTATAATATGTATTTCTTGCAAGACCTGTCAGCTTCATAACATCCAAATCTTTCAAAGTACCGTTAAAGTCTCTGGAATGTTCAAAAATAACCTTTTTTGCTTCTATGCTCTTTTTCGTTGTCAGCTTTGTACCCTGCTTCTGTCCTATCTGCTTTCCGCGCAACCTTGCTGTTTCTATCCCTTCCGCAGTCCTCCTGTGCAAATCCTGCACTTCCTTCTCAGATTGTTCAAATGCTATTTTTATTTGTTCCTTTGCAAGTGCCATCAGATATTTGCTTACCCCTTCAAGAATGAAGTCAACATTTGTCCCCGTCTTTTTCAAATCGGCATCGGATAAAGCCTTTTTAAAAGTATCTGTATTGATGTGTGGCTCTTTCAAAAATACTAATGATATACCCTTGCGGTATAATTCATCATAGGCTTCAAACCCTTCTGCTGCGTTCCTGCTCATTCTGGATACGCTATCAAAGATAATCGTATCTCCTGTTGTAACATGAGAATACAGTTTGTTCCATTTTTTTCTATCAATCGTTGTACCTGTGTATTCTTCTTCAATAATAATTGCATCGGGGTATGCTTTTTTAATATTTCTTATCTGCCGCTCTATGCTCTGCTTCTTCGTAGAGATTCTACAATAACCATAAATCTTATTCATAGTGCAACCGCCCTTCATATTAAATTTGACGTTCGTTAGAATTGATACTTAAAATATATACCATTTTTCATGAATTGTCAATAACTTTTAATACTTTTTAAGACAAGGTTAGATTTAATACTACTCTTTATGATTGTGCTGCGCTCATTCAAGATAACAGGATAACAATAAAAATTACTTTTTGAAAAGGGTACCATTTTTGTTGTTTTCCTATATACAAAACAACAAGTTTGGTACCCCTAAAAAACACATCACATAATGATACTATACCTTTTTCCGCCTTTTGGTTCTCTCCCATCAACAATAGTGTATCCGTTTTCTTCAAGCATACATTCTATTGTTTTCCAGCCGCAACGTCTACCGTTTTCAACAATATTAAATAGTTTGCAAAGTTCTTCCTTCTGTTCTCTATATAATTTTTCTCCGCAGTATTCGTGTGGTAAACAAATTTCGTTTTCCGCTTCATACGATTTTAGATATAGTGTGCGAATATCACTTCTTATTCTCCCTCTAGCCTGCACTTGTACATCCTTTTCTATATCGTCAACAATCACATAATCGACTTGGGAATGAATGTTAATACCTCTCTCTGAACTCTTGTTTATCACAAGCACGTTTAAATCATTTGGTATCTGCTGTTTCGTCAAAACATAGTTTCGCAATCCTAACTGCTCTTTGGTCATTGGTTCCGCTTCGTTCTTTTTACTCCAGATACCGTTGCAAGTAATTCCTCTACCATTCAAAAAAGTGATAATCTCCTTCATTTTTTTTATTCTTGGCGTATAGATTAAACCTCGCTGCGTTGGGTCTAACTGCGTGAGTATCGTGTTGATGTGGGTATATTTTATCGTTTCGTCTTGCTGATAAGATATTGGTTCGCCATGCAACGGCACAAGATGAAAACAATTAGGATAATGGCTATAATAGTCAAAAATTTTCTGCGGTGTAGCGTCTATAGCTATAATGTAGGTGTGTTCGTTTAAATATCTATCGTGTAGATATTTTAGTGCTTCATCATGCAAATTGACATCATCAACTTCCTGCCGTATCTTAGAAAAATTCACGCAATTCGATAGTTCATCACAGAGAAAAATATCTACCATGTCGAATGCATCTTGATTTTCAGCACAACACTTTCCAAATAAAGCGTAATTCATTGTTTCTGGTTGTTCGTCATGTTCGTATTGTTTCCCTTCTTTGAAGCTGTTTCGTAAACTCTCTCTGTTATTCACTGTGTCAGTTAAGTAAAGCGTCGTGCATCTTCTAAAGTGTTCTTGTAGCTTACGAATAGCAAAGGTTGTCTTGCCGCTGCCGCATGGTGCTTCGATAATATTTATTTTTCCTGTCTTTAAATCGTCAATATTTATAACGTCTTGTAAGTATTTTTCCAAAGTATGTCCCTCCGATTTTATCTCTAATTATAGTATTCAGTGACAGCCGCTTGCAAATCTGTGTTATTATTATAAATCCAAACCATTTTTTTTGCATCAAATTTATCCATTCTCTGTGCAAACGGCTTGAATCCTTTGCTTTGCAAGAAAATATTTAAGTAAAGTTTACGGCATACATAAGCATTGTTCATTTTTTGTTACCTCCGTTTCGATTTGAAATATAACAATGCCGTATCGCACAAATTGCTTAAATACGGCATTTGTTGACTTGAATCAATTCATATTTGTATAGTATGGATTAAGCACTTACCTACAACAAACCCCATAACATAAAGCTTCTTTGCAGATTGTTTGAAACAATGGCGTATCGATACGTTATCGAGAATAAAGCATGAAAACACGATATTTTACATACTTCACGTTCAGCTTAGAGGTTATCACTTTAGGGGTAAACCCTTTAAGCCTTTTAACAATCATTCACACCTTTTAAACCCGTCCCAAATCTTCAACGGTGTTTCTTCTATACTTGCCTTCAAACTCGATAAATTAGAAAAGTATGATAGTGGGTCTGTAAGCAATGCCTTAATCTTTGTTGTCTGTGTCCTTTTTATACTTTCTTCCCTCGTAACCTTATATTCTTCAAGAGGATATATTGTGAATATATAAGGACTATCTTCTGTTTTCCTCAGTTGAATATTCATATCATCATAGACCGCTTCTACCATTTCTTCAAAGGTCATCCAAGGATAAATCTTTTGACACACTTTTCTTGCTGTGTATACCGAATCAAAGTATGTCAATAGTTCGTTTCCCTGTTTTAAGTCAATTTTTCCTGTACGCAACTCTGTATAAACTCTGTCATATACTGCTGCTTCTTTTTCTGTAAAAGGCTCTGCACGCATACCACGTTGCATAATATCAAATAATGGTTCTGTTAGAATATTTCCAAAATTTTTCTTGTCTTGCTGCTCAAATGATGAATCTTTCGCACACGTTATAATACCATTACACCCGACTTGCACCCCTGTCTCTACCATATTTGTATCTTTCAACAATGAAATTCTATGAGGACAAACAACATAATCAATCTTACCGCTTCGCATTATATCGTCATTCTCCAAAACTCTACCTAGTGCATGAATTGTTTCATTTTCTTCTAAGTTTTCTCTAAGTGCAATACAATGATTATTCAGATATTGCCTGTACCATTTTACCGTTTCCAATGCGTCATATTCCAGTTGGTGATATTTATCGTATGATACAGTAATTCGACCGATAGAACGAAGGTATTTTCTATCACCCTCTGCATCTTCTGTCAGCTTATATCTTGCTGCGATATAGTCAGCAAGTCTATTCCATGCTTTAGCCACCTTTTCACTGCGTACACTGCCATTTGTCACGCACGAAAAGCCATATACCGTTATCTCTCTACGAATGATTTCATCAAAGAGGTATTCAATCATATCTGGCTCAAGAAACGATTCTCCACCTGTGAGAATAAAATCATACATACCTGCTATGTTATCTAAACATTCATCTATCACTTGCTTGCTGATTGTCAAATCTTGTGCTTCTCCACGCATACAATGTAGACATTTCATATTACATTTTCGTGTTATCTCAAAACAAAAACTTTTAAATATTACTTTACTTTTCATTCAATCACTCCTATGTTTTTTAATAGCACTGTGGAGGATAACACACCCCCACAATGACTGTTTTTTATTATTCTTCTTCTGGTTCTTTCTTCAATGGTCTTGCAGTAACTTTTTTATCGTCTTGCTGCACAGTATATGCTAAACGTCCATCTTCAATATGTTTCTGCAAAGCCTGTATAAACTTATCACCGAAAAAATACAATGGTAAGCTATCATGTGCAGCAATCTTTTTCTCAAGGCTGCCAATGTGCGACACATCCCTGTGTACCGACTTTGGAAGAATCTGCAAGTTTTCACTTCTGTTTGCCTTGAATGGTTCATCTTCTGCAAATGTGCTTTCGGGTAAAATGTGATGTACCTCTAAAGGTTCGCCTGCAACTTCTGCGTATCCGTCAAACTCGTTTTTGCAGAAATATTTTGCAACCAGTCTATGTAAGCGTGGCTCTCTCTGCTTTCCCTTGTACTGCGTCACATAAGACCAGTCATGCTGCTTTCTCTCTGTACCACTCTTTGTATAGTTCACTCTAATCTGCTTCAATGGTTCATTCTTGTAATAGACAGAAAACAATCTACCGTAGTTGCTGATAAACCAGTAAGGAGGTTCTGTTATACCATTACATTGTTTAAAAATTTCATCTTCCTGTGGTATGAAATTATAGGTATACTGCCTTAAATCATCAAATTTTTTCTTGTAGAAACTTTTAGTTCTTTCATTCATGTAAAAATCATCCTTTCTTAAAAATACACATTAAATAAATCCCCATTTTACGGGCTTTGTTGGGGTCACTTTTCCAATGAAATTTTGTTTTTATTGTAAATATGAAACCTGACACCTTCGACCACCCCCAAACTGGGGTAGGTCGAAACAACAGCCTACAAACGCCCTTACCATTCTTTAAAAATGGTTACACTATGTTATTCTCTGTTTGATTTGCGTTTTTAGTAAAAATGAAAATCGACACATCTTTAAAAAAGATTTTTTTATTTGTCATTATCCCTTATAAAAAAATAGGGTATATAAGCCTGTAAGCCGTTTTTATTTTCAAGTCGATAAATAAGTCAACCAAAAATATAACGCTTAAATCTGGGGCATATACCCTATTATTTCCCTAGTAATAATGCTGTCTAAGGAACAAAATATTTTTTAAACTGTCATTTCTTCATAAATTCCCTTTAATCTTTCAATAATAGTTGGGTCAGAGAAATTCATATCATATTTATCAATTAGTTTTTTTAACTCAAGTTTTAAACCAGAATGAAAAACTTGCACGAAAATACCGTTTTCATACGGAATTATTTTACAAACTTCCTTAGGAAACATTCCTAACTCTTTCCGAACCTCAGCTGGGATAACAAGCCTTCCAAGTTCGTCTATTACTCTGGTTATACCTGTTGTAGTATCGTTGCTGTGAAAAAATCCATTTGTTTTCATGTTCTGCACGCTCCTTTTCCTTTTATTGCAGCCTTAATCTTTCGCCGCCACATTCAAAAAACTGCGTGTAGCGGAAACACTCTTGATAGCATCCAAAGTCTAATATAATAATATATCTTGATAGTGCCGCTACCGTTCCGCTTCGTTTCTTACGCTGAATATATGTATGGTCTTTCGACAACGAATAACTAGATACTGTAACGGCTGCACCAATCTTTAACTCCTGCTTCAATCTGCCTACTGGTATTTCTGATACTTCTACTGCTTTTTTAATTCCACAAATCCCCGTCATACTTCCAACACTCCTTATACATTTAAGATATAATATATAACTTTTTAGTTATGGATTTCAAATAACATCATATCATAACTATTTAGTTATATCAATACTATAATAGAATTTATTATAACTTTTTAGTTATTTACATGAGTAATAAAAAACACAAGAAAAAATTCTTGTGCATTTCGTGTTCAGTATGAATTATTAAATCTTCGTTCCGTCTTTAAATTGAAAAAATGAAATGTATTCACACCCTAAATATGTTGCCATTTCTTCTAGTTCTTCCTTTGTAAATCTGCCTACCCGTAGCCTTTTAGAAAGATTGGGTTGTGAAGTTCCCATTCTAGCCGCTAATTCTGTCAAACTAATTCCAGCCATAGCACAGGCAACCTTAACTTTTTGTTGTAGTGTTATGATAATCACCTCCAGCAATCAAAAAAATAGCGATTCTATATACGATTATATACGAAATAGTTATGAATATCAATATGCTATAACAGGGATAATCATTCTTTAATTGTCAAGGTTGCAACCTCTGATGAATAGTCTTTTCTTGACATTCAGTGATGATTTTTGTACAATCTCAGTGATGATATATGTTCAATGTATTTGCTGTTGCATGTCATAATTGAAGAAAAAACTTAGGTTCTGAAAAATCTCTGAAACCATTGATTTATCAAGGTTTTCTGGATATCAAGAAGATGAATAAGCTTCTGGAAATGCTCGACGATGACGATGATGTACAGAACACCTACCATAACTGGGATGAATAATTGTTTGTTATAAATTTGCTTTGAGTAGAGAGGTAGTCGCTAATGCGACTGCCTTTTTGTGTTGTTTACAACATTAGTTATTTTTGATATACTTTATATAATTAGATAGAATTTTAAATAATAATGAGGTGAAACAATGCAGATTTATTTACGATATTGTCCAATTTGTGCACAGGAAAACAATAGACTAGAAGGTCATAGTCAGGAATATGTTGCAGGAATGGTTGATTATTATAAAGATGATAATCTTGCAAACACAACATGTTTGCATCATAAAGACACGCAACTTATTAGAATGTCCATTACTTGCGAAGAGTTTCAAATAATGAGAAAAATTTCTAATAACCCATTGTTTGTTTTAGCTATGGATGAATTAAAAAACAAGGATATTTTAGAATACAATATGAAACTGTCGCAAATGAAATCAAATCTTACTGCACAAATTGTTGATGAACAGCAATCTACCCTTCCTCGCTGCCCCAAATGCGGCTCAACATCCATCTCCACAGTAAATCGCGGTTTTTCTATTATCACAGGCTTTATCGGCTCTGGTAGCCCAAGAAACGTATGTCAGAAATGTGGATATAAGTGGAAACCGTAAAAAAATATTGGAGGTATCATCGTATGAACATACTAATTGATGACGAACAATTAAAATCTGAGTTAATCGAACTTACTGACTTTGATAACATAAATGACTTAAAGATTGCTATACAAACTCTAATTACAGAATATCTGACAGACTCTCTGTTACCACTGGATATAATTGAAAATATTATAATTTTTAATGATGGAAATTTTGGAGAGGTGATTCCAATTTTTGAGAAATCACTCAAATTTAATATTTGCTTTTCAAAATATCCAATTTTATTCATGTATAGCCCTATATTAAAAAAAAACAAATTATATGGAAAGTCTATTGTCCTTCATGAATTACAGCATTGCAAAGAAATATCCATTACTAACCAAAAAATACACATAGAGTCAATAGAAAAAACACCCTTTAAGAATTTAAAAGATTATTATTTATATTGGGGCTATCATCAATGGTCCGAATATTTTGCTTATTATCATTCATCATCTATCTATCCTGCTACAATCAAAGGTATTGATAAATTTCCAAACATCTTACAGGATATTGAAATTTTAAAATTTAATAATCCATATGATATAATAATAGATTCAGATGAAATTTCTTATCCAGAGAATCTTGAATCATTCGTTCGTAATGCAATTATTTTAATTGCTCATCTAAAGTCAAATGTAACTTCGGACGCAAAAATAAAATTGCAAGAGTTTACTTCTCTAAGCGAAGATTTAAAAATATATTTCGAAAAAATAATTCAATTATTTGATAATCTTTATCAAAACTATCCGGATAATATTTCCAAAGATAGATTTAGCGAAATCGGCAGACTATTATTCACTTTTTCATAAATGAGATTTTCGCATCTCCAATCATTCTTCAAAATCTAAACAATGAATATTTTTTTGTAAAAAACCTCTTTCCCTTAGCATTTTCATACGCTTTGAGGAAAGGGGTTTTTTATTTCCTTATTTCTTTTTTATTCCTGCCATGCAATGCTGCTGCCAGCACTGCCCTTTTTCACGATAATCTTCTTATCAATGCTTTCCTTCAGTTCGGAAACATGGGAAATAATCCCCACCAGACGGTTCCCATAGGAAAGCCTTTGCAGCACCTGCACCGCCTGCTCCCTTGACTGCTCATCCAAAGAGCCGAAGCCCTCATCAATGAACATCGCATCCACGCGGACACCGCCTGCGTGCGCCTGAATTACATCGGAAAGCCCCAATGCCAAGGAAAGCGAAGCCTTAAACGCTTCCCCGCCCGAAAGCGAACGCACCGAGCGGCTTTTGCCCGTATAATGGTCAAGCACCTCCAGCTCCAAGCCTGCCTGCGAGCGCTTATTCATCGCCTTCTCTGCGTGCAGCAAAAGATATCTGCCCTCTGTCATATCCTGCAAACGCAGATTTGCCGCCTGCAAAATCCTTCGGAAATAAACCCCCTGTACAAATTGCTCAAAGGCGATTTTCTCCTTACCTGGCAGTTCCCCGTTGGCAGTGCGAGAAAGCTCCCGAATCGGGAGATACGCCGCCGCAGCGTGCATCCTCTCCTGCCATTCCTTCCTTGCATTTTGCAGGAGATTTGCCAGAACAGCAGCCTGTTTTCTTGTTTCATCCGCCATCTGCTTTTTCGCCGCGCGTTCCATCAAAAGCGTTTTTCTCTCCTCCTCCAAAGCGGAAACATCCTTCCGCTCCTTTTTCGCACAGCTCTCCGCAAGCATTTCTGCCAGCTGCTTCTGCTTTTCCAAAGCCGCGAAAAACTGCCTGTTTTCTTCCTCCGCACGCTCCAATGCCGTGCGCTCTGTGAGATATGCTTCATATTCTGTCTGATTTGCAAAGCTCTTTTCCCGTAAAACGGCAAAAAATTCTGCTTCCGCCTCCTGCTCCGTCTTTGCGGCGGCTTGGCTCTCCTGCTCTGCCTGCTTGCGCAGGGCAAGAAAACGCTCCTTTTTTTCGCGTGTCTGCTGCAAAGTCTCCTGCAGGTCGGATTCCTTTTTCTCCGCAAGGGAAATTTCCTTCTGCAAGGCAGCGCATTTCTCTGTCAGCACTGCGGCAGTCAGATTTCCAAGCTGTGCCTGTAACAGGCTATATTCGCCCTGTTTCTGCCGCAAAGCGGTGTTCGTTTCCTCCGTCCTTTTCTGCAATGCTGCCAAAGCGGCTTGGCTTTTCGCAATGCGTTCCTGCAAGCCTTCTTTTTCGGGGCGCAGGGCTTCTGTTTCGTCTATCTTCCTTTGCTTCTCTGCCAGAAGTGCCATTTCCTGCTTTAATGCGGCTTCTGCCGTTTCCTTTTCCGCATGAAGCCCCTCCGCAGCTGTCCCCAGCCTTTCACAGTCTATGCGGAAAGCTTCCTGCGCCAAGCGCAGTTTTTCCCCTGCAACCTTCGCTTGTTCAGATTCTCTTCGCAGAGCCGCGCTTGCCGTTTCCTCCTGCGCCTTTTTCTCCTGCCATTCCGCCTGCGTAATAGCATTTTCCGTCAGCGCCGCCTTATGGGGATGGTGCGTTGCGCCGCAGACAGGGCAAGCCGTCCCCTCCGTAAGGTTCTCCGCCAGAAAGCCTGCCTGTTCGCGCAGATAAAGCGTTTCCGCCTGTGTTGCCTCTGCCTTCGCCGCCTGCCATGCCCCCTCCGCCGCGAGGTATTTTTTCTGCATGGTCTGCAGATCCTTTTCCTTTTTGGCGATATCCGTTTTCTGTTGCAGAAGTGTTTCGATGCTTTCGATAAATTCTTTTTTTCGGGTAATCGTCTGCTCCTGTGCTTTCTTCTCCAACAGCAGCTTTTCCTGCATAAAAAGCATCGCCTGCCATTCCTGCTGTGCCGTTTCCTGCGCCGTGAGCCGTTCCTGCAACGCCTGCATCTCGGCTTCTGCCGCGCTTTTCTCCGCAGCAAGCCGCTCTGTCTCCTGCTTTGTTTTTTCCCTCTGCCAAACCCGTTCTTCGTCTGCCTTCAATCTGCGCAAAAGACTTCGTTTTTCCTCAAGCTGTGGCTTTTCTGCATCCAGAAGCAGCCTTTCCGCCTGTAAACGGGCAAGTATTTCCTCCGCTTGCTTCTCCTTTTCCGCGTTTTCGATGGCACCTCTCTGCCGGTTTACCCGCATTTTTTCCGCCGTTTTCCAAGCCTGCTCCAAGGGGAAAACAAAATCAAGCGCATCTCGCTGCTTTCTCAGCCTTGCCGTTTCTGCCTGTTTTTCGGGCAGAAGTGCCGCCTGCGTTTCCAAAAGCCGCCGTGCTGCCGCCGCCTTCGCAAAAAGCTGCTCCGTTTCCGCGCCTTCGCTGATGGCATGCTCCAGCTCGCTAAGACGTTTTTGCTGTGTTGTCAGGGCTTCGTCTGTTTCCTGTAGGCTCCGCTCCATTTCCTGCAAGCGTTTTTCCTGCACGGAAAGCAGCTCCTCCCCGTCGAAAAGTGCTTCCTTTTTCAAGGCTTCCCCCGTCATTTCGCTGAAATGTCTCAACAGCTGCTTTTCGCTGTCCTCCAAGGCAATGCGTTTTTCTCGCTCCGCATCCTTCAGCCGTTTCTGAAAGGCGGCATAGAGGTCGGTATGGAACACCCTGCGGAAAATATTGCCGCGCTCTGTGCTGTCCGCATAAAGCAGCTTCAGAAATTCCCCCTGCGCAATCATGGAAATCTGCTTGAACTGCTTTGCATCCACGCCCAAAATCGTTTCAATCTCGTTTTTCACAGGCGTAAATCCGGTCGCAAGTGTTGCCCGCTCCGCGCCCGATTCCTGATACAACGCCGCATCCGCACTCTCCGCCGTCATGCCCTCGCCGCGCAGCTTGGGTCGCTGATACGCAGGGTTGCGCACCACGCGGTACTGTCTGCCCTGATGGGAAAACGTCAGCGACACAAAGCTTTTGGTCTGCGGCTTCGCAAAATCGCTCCGCATACTGTCCACGCCACGGTTCGAGCCGCTCGCCTCACCGAACAGCGCAAAGCAGATGGCATCAAAGAGCGTAGTTTTCCCTGCGCCTGTGTCGCCGCTGATGAGAAAAAGCCCCTGCTTTCCCAGCCGTTCAAAGGAAATCTCCGTTTGCTCCGCAAAGGGGCCAATGGCGGAAATCGTCAATTCTAATGGTTTCATGCCTTCTCCTCCGTTCCCTTCCAGATGCACTCCAATAGCTTTTTCTGCGTTTCATCCAGTTCCTTTTCGTTCTGCCTTTCAAAAAAGCGCGCAAACAATTCCTCCGGGCGGGCAGTCTCTGTATCCAAAAGCACCTCATCGGAAAACGAAGCTGCCTGCTGTTCAAATTCCAGCGTCATTAAATTCGGGTAAATGCGCCGCAGCTGTCCCACAGGGTCAAGCAGGGCTTCGCTGTTCGTCAGGATGCAGCGGATATAATCCTCCGAGCCGCCCGTTTCCCTTCCTGCCGCAAGGATTTCCTCCAACGGGCCCTTGATTTCCCGAAACTGCCGCTTTGTTTCCAGTGGGATAAAATCCAGAGAAACCACACCTTTTTCCTTGAGTTCAACAACCGTAATGCCCTTTTTCCTGCGGATTTCCGAAAAGGAATATGGCATGGGAGAGCCGGCATAGCGCACCGTTTCCCTTCCCAACTTCTGCGGATTGTGCAGATGCCCCAGTGCAACATAATCAAAATCAAAAAACAGCCCTGCATCAATTTCATCCACGCCGCCCAAGGAAAGCGTTTCGGAATCACTGCGCTCCGCCGCCCCTCTCCACGTCACAAACTGATGCACCAGAATCACGTTTCGCTTGGAAAAATCAATCTTCTCTCGTTCCAACAAAAGCTTTGCCGCCGCCGCATAGGAAGAAGCCTCCTCCTCGCGCAGCAGGGCGTTCACATGCGCCGGCTTGAAAAATGGAAGCAGCCAGATTTCCACCGTACCATATTCATCCGTTTCCGTAACATGCGCCAATCCCTCGCCAATGCTGCCGCTGATATGGATGCTTTCCCTGCCGAAAATTTCCTTGCCGAATTCCAGACGCTGTGCGGAATCATGGTTGCCTGCAATCAGATAGGTATGCAGTCCTCGTTTGGATACTTCCGTCAGAAAATCATCCAACAGCTTCACCGCCTCTGTCGGCGGCACAGGCTTATCGTAAATATCACCGCTGATGAGCAGTGCCTGCGGCTGTTCCTCGTCTATGCTCCGCAGAATTTCCAAAAGCAGCTCCCTCTGCTCCTCCAGCATGGAAAATTCATATATCCGCTTGCCTAAATGCAAATCACTGATATGAAATAGCTTCATAGTTCCTCCCGCATCCTTCCTAATAAAAAACGGTATCACAGAAAACCCCTTTCGGAATCAGAGCCATGTCATACCGTGTTTCTTTTATTTAAAATGCCTTTGCGACCTCTGCCGCCTTCTCCTTTGCCTGCTCCATCAGCTCCACAACAGGCCATGCGCCGATATCCAGCCCCTCCGCGGCAACGCAGTCGAATTTTGCAATGCCGAAGAACGCCGCCATCTGCTCCAAGTAGCGTGCGCCCTGCTCCATGGGGGAATCCGTATAAATACCGCCCCTTGCCGTCAGGAAAACCATGTGGTCTGCCTTACAAAGCCCATGCAGCCCTGTTTCATCCGAATGAAAGGTAATGCCGTCCACACAGAGGTTTTCGATATACACCTTCAAAAGCGCAGGAAAGCTTAAATCCCAGAAGGGCGCGGCAATCACGATTTTATCCGCCGCCGCAAACCGGTGCGCATAGCGGAAACGAGGATGGTCGAATTTTCCCTCCGCCAGAAGGGCTTCTCTCTGCAAAAAGAACCCATCGGAAAAATAAGATAAATTTTCATCCATCAGGCACAGCCGCTCAATTTCATACGCACCCGTTTCCTCTAATTTTTGGATAAAATACTCCGCCAGCTCCTTGGAGCGGGAAGCCTCCCTGCGGATGCAACAATCCACAAACAATACCTTTTTCATGCTTCTTCCCCCTTTTGCACAGAAATTCTTTTTTCGGTATATTTTTTCCAGTATAGCATACTTTCCGCGTTTCTTCAAAGGGGCTGTCCCTCCTAAAGCCTCGACAAATATTTCTCACAGCCCTTTGCGGAACAGACCTTCTTTCTTATCTTACTTTATCCGCCTTCCGAAAGCAACAAACGCTCCGTGGAGTGGTTTTCCCCATCAAAAAAGCTCTCCAAATCTCGTTGGAGAGCTTCGTCTTTCTTATGGATTTACGCACGGGGATGCGTTTTTGCGTATACATTTTTCAGCTTCTGATTCGTCAGCTTCGTATAAATCTGCGTGGTGGAAATATCGGAATGACCCAGCATTTCCTGCACAGAGCGCAAGTCCGCACCGTTTTCGATTAAGTGCGCCGCAAAGGAATGCCGCAGAATATGCGGTGTGATATCCTCCTCGATGCCCGCTCGCCTTGCATAGGATTTGATAATCTTCCAGAAGCCCTGTCTGGTCATGGGTCTGCCGTTGCAGTTGACAAACAGCGCCTCCTCCTCCGGAACGGAAATCATGTGCTCCCGCACCCGTTCCATATACTTATGCAGAGATGCCTTCGCCTGTGCGCCGATGGGAATGATACGGCTTTTTGCTTCGCTGCCGCAATGGATATATTCCAAGGGCAGATTCAAATCCGAAACCTTCAGAGAAATCAGCTCAGTCACGCGAATGCCGGTCGCATAAAGCAGCTCCAGCATGGCTTTATCGCGCACCTCCTTATCCTCTTCCCCTCTCGGCTGCTCCAAAAGCAGCTCCACCTTTTCCAGAGAAAGAATCTCAGGGGCTTTTTTCTCCACCTTCGGCAGCTCTATATCCGCCGCAGGGTTTTCCGTCACCATGCCCTTCTTCTGCAAAAACTGGTAAAAAGAACGAATGGACGCAATATTTCTGGAAACCGTTGCCCCTGCCTTTTTCTGCTTTTGCAGCTCATAGACATACGCCATCACATTCGTGCGATTCACCTTTGCGGCATCCGAAACTCCCGCCTCCTGCATAAAGCGGCAGAACCCCTTTAAATCTCTGCTGTAGGAGAGAACAGTATTTTCCGGTGATTTTTTTTCATTCCGTAAATATGCGGTAAAATCAGCAATACATTGTTCCATTTCAACAATCCCCTTCGTCTTTAGTTCTTTAAATTATACTTATTTTTCCATGGCTTGTCGATATGATTTGCTGAAAAATGTTAATTTTGTGAACTTTTTGTGAACAATTTGCAAAATTTCACATGAATTTTTTACAAAACAACGTTTATTTTTTTCGATAAGAAGCCCTCACAGCAGTAAAAGCATCCGTTCCACCCCAGAAGCCGCCGCAAGCAGCAGCACAGACCCCCCAAAGAGAATGCAATATTCCAGCTGCTTTCGCCGTTTTTCTCGCTTCAGCGTCCGCTTGCCGCCCTCCTCCTGCCAGGAAAGCAGATAATACACACAGGCGGACATCATCAGGATATAGCAGGGAATCAGCAGAAGATTCTGCGGCAGAAACGCAGTCGCGGAAAGAAGCACCCCCTTCATGCCATACGCCGCCATCATCATGGCAGAGGTGAAGCCGACACAGACGCTCCGAAACAGGAACGCCGCCCCCGCAAAGAAAAGCCCCAGCTGCATCCATCCCCCTAACCAGATGATGATATCATATTTCAGATATTTCCAGAAAATTGCCGCAAAGCTGATTTCGTCTCCATCTGCCAGCGCCTGCTGCAAAAATGCAGAAAGCTGCCCCTGCTGCCCCTGCGGCAGAAGATTCGCCAGAAGCGCGCCGCCTGCCGTCCCCAATAAAAAAGAAAGGCAGACAATGCCTATAATTCGTTGCAGCTGTTTGTCTGTCCTTCGTTTCTGCCTTTTCATTGCCATCCCCCCTGATACAAGGTATGGCTCGTCTGTTTTAATTATGCGTTTTTTCTTGCCTGCCATGCAAAAAGCGCCGCAATGGTCTTTCCGTCCTTGATTTCGCCCTTATGAATCATTGCAATGGCTTCCTCCAAAGTATATTTTTCAATCTCCACAAATTCATCCGCATCCAGCTTCTGTGTGCCTGCGGTCAGCTCTGTGGCGAAGAAAAGCTGAATTTTTTCCGTACAGAAGCCGACAGAGGGATACAGCTCGCAGAGAAATTCCGCTCTGCCTGCCCTTTTGCCCGTTTCCTCCTCCAGCTCGCGCAGCACGGCTGCTTCGCCGCTTTCGCCCTCCTCTATCACACCGGCAGGGATTTCCAGCAGCATTTCCCGAAACGGATGCCGATACTGGCGGACAAACAGAAGCCTCCCATCCGTATCCACCGCAAGCACGCCTGCGGCGTTTTTCTTGCGGATTACGGTTTCGCGATAGGCCTCACTGCCATCCGGCATCCGCAGCTTATCGACCGTAATCGTCACAATCTTCCCTTCATAGGTTTTCCTGCTTTCCAAAACCTCATAGCTCATTGGCTCGCTTCCTTTCTCCTGAAAAAGGCGGCACTCCCTTTATCGTTCAGATATAAGATGCACCGCCTGCGTTTTCTTATTTCAATTCCTTTACCATTTCTTCGATTCTGTCCATGCCTTTTTTAATCAGCTCCATGCTCGTTGCATAGGAAAGGCGGATATAATCGGGCATGCCGAAATCGGCACAGGGCACAACCGCCACATACTTCTTTTCCAGAAGAATGGATGCGAAATCCGCCGCCGATTCGATTTTCTGCCCCTCGTATGCCTTGCCGTACAGTCCGGAAACATCCACAAACAGATAGAAGGCACCTTCGGGCTTGAGTGCGGAAATGCCGGGGATGGCTTCCTCTCTTTCATAAATGTAATCTCTGCGTTTTTTAAATTCCACGCACATTTCTGCCACACAATCCTGCGGACCATTCAGCGCAACCACCGTTGCCGCCTGTGCGATGGAGTTGGGGTTAGAAGCCATGTGGGACTGCAGGGATGCCATCAGCTTTGCAATCGGCAAGGGTGCCGCCGCATAGCCGATTCTCCAGCCTGTCATAGCGTAGCTTTTGGAAACACCGTTGATGACAATGGTTCTGTCATAAATATCCTGCCCAAGGGATGCAATGCTGATGTGCTGCTTATCATCCTCGTAAATCAGCTTTTCGTAAATTTCATCGGAAACCACCAGAATATCATGGCTGACCGCAAATTCTGCCACCATTTCCAGATCTGCTCTGCTCATCACCTGCCCTGTGGGGTTGGAGGGTGTTGTCAGCACAACTGCCTTTGTTTTTGCAGAATAGGCATTTTCCAGTTCCTCCTTGGTCATCATGAAGCCGTTTTCCTTTTTCGTATGAATAATCACAGGCACACCGCCGGCAATACGCACCATTTCCGCATAGCTTAACCAGAAGGGCGCAGGAATAATCACCTCGTCCCCCTCATGCAGGATTGCCATGAAGGTATTCATCAGGGAATGCTTTGCGCCGTTGCTGATTACCACCTGTGCCGGTTCGTATTCCAGACCATTATCCCGTTTCAGCTTATCGCAAACCGCCTGTCTCAGCTCCGGTGTCCCTGCCGCAGGGGTATAGCGTGTCTGCCCGTTCTGAATGGCATCAATGCCTGCCTGCGCGATGTGTGCAGGGGTATCAAAATCGGGTTCCCCTGCGCCGAAGGAAACCACATCCACCCCCGCTGCCTTCATTTCAGCCGCACGGGAGGAAATTGCCATTGTTGTAGAAGGTTTGATGCTCATTGCTTTTTTCGATAATTCCATTTTCTTCACCTCATTATTTTCTTTTGTACTCATGCCTGCCGTCTGCCAAGGAAAATACGCACCCCGAAGATGCCCATTGCCGCAAGGCAGACAACCATGAATTTGAGATACATCATCGGTCTCACCTCATCGCTGAACTGAATCCCGATGTCATTGCCAAAGCGAACCGTTGCCTGATAGGCAATCGCGCCATCGTTTACGGAATAGGTGATGCTGTCACCCGTTATGGTGTCGTTCCTCTCCGCATAAACAATATTTTCCGCAGGCTCCTCTCCCTGCACGCCGGTATAAAATTCCAGCTCCTTATATTTATCAAAAAACATGCTGCGTCCATAGGTTGCACATGCCCGTTTGCCGTCTGCCGTCTGCATGGCAAAGGTAATGCTGTTGCCATAGGTTTCGGAAATTACCTCACCCTCGCCGCTGACACTGCGCGCGGCTGCCTCCTTGCGGAATACGCCCTCCAGCTCATCCGGCTGATAGGGATGCCGCCCGATGCCATTGAACAGCAGAAAGCCTGCCAATGCAACAACCACCATCGTCAAAACGCCTTTCAGCACTGCTTTTTTCGTATCCATCCCAACCGCCCCTTTTCTGTTTTTCTCAAAAATACTCTTTCTAGTTTCTTATTTTATAATGATATGGCAAGAATTACAATGAAAATTTGTGAATTTCGACCGAAAAAAAGAACGAATTGTCATACAACAAGCTTCGTTCCTTTTTTCTTCTTATTTATTTTCAGCTAATTTTTTTCGATTTTCCTTTTTCCTTAATGCGAAAATATTCCGACAGGGCGGCAATGAACTGCCCATTCGTCGGCTTTTCAGTCGGCAGATAGCCTGCTACCTCAAAATAAACCTGCGGCCCGTTCTTCTTCCATACGCTTTCGATTGCGTGGCGAATGGCTCTTTCCACCTTGCTTGCGGTTGTTTTATACTGCTTGGCAATATCGGGATACAGCCCCTTCGTAATGCCGACCAGCACATCCTGATTTTCCACTGCCATCATCACCGCTTTGCGAATAAAGTGGTACCCCTTTATGCTGGCAGAGATTCCCATGCGACTGAGCAGAATGGAAATTTCGCTTTCCAGCTCCTCGAAAGGATTTTCCCTCCGCTCCGCTGCTTTCGGTTTTGCTGCTTCCTTTGTTGGCGTTTCCTGCTTCAGCATCTGATGGATGCGCTCCAGCAGAAGCTCCCCCTGAATCGGCTTCGCCATATAATACTCCGCACCAAGGCTGATTGCCTGCCGCACCAGCTTATCGCTGTCAATCGCGGAAATAAAAATGCAGATACACGGAAGTCCCCTCTTTTTGATGTTTTCCAGAACCCATAAGCCATCTCGCTCCCCCAATAGGATATCTGTCAGAAGCACAGCAGGCTTTTTCTGTATCACCAAATCCAGCAGGGCCACACCGTTGTCCGCCATGCCTACCACTGTCATATCCCCCCTTCTTTCCAGACAGCGCTTCAAGCGTTGCAGATAAAATCCGTCTCGATCCGCCAATACCACTTTTGTTCTTTCCTTTTCTTTCATAAAATACACCCCAATTCTTACTTTGCTGCTCCTTCTCCAAAAGAGAAGGAGGAAGATGCCCCTCTTCCGTTTTTTATTATAAGATAATTTATCTGATTTTGCTACAGATTCCGAACGAAATACACAATTTTCAAACTGAAAATGACGCAAAATAAATTGTTTTGGCAAAAATACAATCTTATCTTTATTTGCTATCCGCACTTTTCCACAAAAAAACAATATTTTTTCTATTATTTTTGTTCTTTATTTCGGTTGTTTTTCACAAAAAAACCTCATACCGCAGAACAGACTCCACGGATATGAGGTTTAAAAATCGAATTATGTAATTTTTTGTCTGAATTGATTGCAGAAAATCAGAATTTCTTTCTTGTCAGAAAATCAGGAATCTTGATTTCGGATTCATAATCATAATCCAAATCTGCGAATCTTCTTGCGGCAGGACGTGCGTCCTCCTGTGCGGGTTCTTCGGAAGCCTCCTCTGTTTCCGCAGCATGCTCCTCTTCTCTTTCTGCTCTTTCTGCTCTTTCGCCTCTTGCAGCAATGGTTTCCGCAAAGGAACGTCTGGCAGGTGCTTCTGTGTGCGCTTCATCCTCCAGACCTGTTGCGATAACCGTAACCACAACCTCGTCATTCAGCTCTTCATTCAATGTAGTACCGAAGATGATTTCTGCTTCGGGGTCAATAGCTTCTCTAATCAGCTCTGCTGCTTCCTCTGTTTCCATCAGACCAAGGTTCATGTCACCGCTGAAGTTAATCAGGATATGCTTTGCACCCTCGATGGTTGTTTCCAAGAGAGGGCTCTGGATTGCCATTTTCGCAGCAACCTCAGCCTTATTTTCACCGCTTGCGCGACCGATGCCCATGTGTGCAATGCCTCTGTTTGCCATGATAGTTCTGACATCAGCAAAGTCCAGATTGATAACGCCGGGCTTGGAAATCAGATCGGCAATACCCTGTACCCCCTGCAGCAGAATTTCATCCGCCTTGCGGAAGGCCTCTGTCAGGGTTGTTTTCTTATCAATAATGGAAAGCAGTCTCTGGTTGGGGATGATAACCAGCGTATCTACGTTCTTTTTCAGCTCTGCAATGCCCTTTTCCGCATTGCCCATTCTTTTCTTGCCTTCAAAATTGAAGGGCTTTGTCACAACGCCGACCGTCAGGATGCCCAGCTCCTTGGAAATGGACGCAATGCGGGGAGCCGCACCTGTGCCTGTGCCGCCGCCCATGCCTGCGGTAATGAACACCATATCGGAACCACGCAGTGCCTGCGCGATATCATCCTGTGTTTCATCCACGGAGCGCTGACCGATTTCAGGGTTGCCGCCTGCGCCCAAACCCTTTGTCAGCTTTTCGCCAATCTGGATTTTCGTTGCGGATTTGGATTTAGACAGAGCCTGTCCGTCTGTATTGATGGAAATGAATTCCACCCCATCCAAGCCGTCTTCAATCATTCTATCTACTGCGTTGTTGCCGCCGCCGCCAACACCGATTACTTTAATCTGCGCCATATTACTCATAGGGATATCTAATTCGAGCATGCTATAATCTCCTCCTAGGTTGTTCTGAAAATTTATCAACTTATATTATACACGAAAGAAAAGCCGATTGCCATAGCAAAAACAAGTTTTCCTGCGAATTTTTGCTTTTTTTTAAACGCCTTTTTCCGTTTTTGTCAGTTATATTCTATCATAGTATCTTTTCTCTTTTTATTCAAGCAGAAAATAACAAATTCAGCAAAAAATATTTCAGTGCCGTTTTCTTTTTTCTCCGTCCCATCAGGTCAGGTATTGGAAGGTAACATTCGCCTTGGGGTTGTCCAATCCGCTGAGGTCTAAAATCCCTCTGTCCTCCTTGGGAATCTTTTTTACAATCTGCTGCATATACTGAATTTTCATATCACCGTTCGTCATATTCCCCAGATGAATCTGCACCTGATTCACATAGGCATAAATATCCTTCGGCTTGGAAACATCAATTTCCACAACCTCATCCAGAAGCTCATATTTTTCCATCAGCTGCGAAATTTCCAGAATCACCGCAAGCGCATCCGTATTCTGCACGGGAAGGATTTCCCCCTCCGTAAAGCTGTCAAATTTCAGTCCCTTGACCAGCGGCAGTGCATCCCTACAGCTGCCCGCCACCTCAAGCACACGCCCTTCCTCGTCTATGTAGAGGTACGACCCCATATAGGGCACATACCCTCTCGCCTTTCTTTCCTTTATCGTTATCCTCATGGTATGGGGCAGCTTGGCGGAAAGCTTCGCAGAGGCGATATACGGGCTTTTCTCAAGCGTTTTTTCCGCTCTGCCTTTGCTGAACAGAAGCAGATTATCCCCCTTGGAAAGACCGATTTTTTCGCAAAGCGCAGATGTCGTAAACTGGCTTGCGCCATTCACCTCTATCTTTTTCACCGAAAACAGTGGCGAAAACAGCACGCATGCAGCCACAACCACCACAAGCACCAGCGCAATCACGATTTTCTGGTCAAGCCCCTTTTTCTGCGGCTTTTTCTGATAGTAGCCGATTTCCTCCATCAGGTCAATATCAAGCATTTCCTGTGGTTTTTTCTGTTGTTTGTTCTTCCGATGAAACATATCGTATCCTTTCTGTTCTATCAGCCCTGCTCTGTCAGACGAATCTCGCCGCCCAAAAGCGAAAGCGCAGTCTCTATTTTTTCATAGCCACGCTCCACAAATTCCGCGCCATGCACAAGGCTTTCGCCCTCCGCCGCAAGTGCCGCGCACAAAAGCGCCGCCCCACAGCGCAAATCCTTGGCAAAAACCTCCGCACCAAAGAGCCGCTCCACGCCGAAAACCGAAGCCCTTCTCCCCGCAATGCGGATATCGGCTCCCATGCGGCAAAGCCCCTCTGCCTGCGAAAAACGGGCTTCAAACACTGTTTCACTAATCATACAATGTCCTTTCGCCAATGTCAATAAAGCCATCAGCAAAGGCTGCATATCCGTCGGGAAGGCAGGAAACGGCCCCGTTATAATCGAAAAATCCGACAGCAGCCGCCTTGGCGGACGCATCCACAGGAGACCTCCCTCCTCCCAGAAAAGCCGACAGCCCGTCATCCGCAGGGCTTCCGAAACCGCGCCAAGCTGCTCTCGCTCCAGTCCCTTCAAGCATAGCTCTCCCCCTGTCATGGCGGCGGCACAGAGAAACGTACCGCCCTCGATACGGTCGGCAGGAATCGTGAAAACCGCCCCATGCAGCCGCTTCACCCCCTCAATCAGAAGGCTGCCCGTTCCCTCGCCGTAAATTTCCGCCCCCATGGCACGCAGAAACCGCACCAGAGCTACAATCTCCGGCTCTCTCGCGGCGTTATGCAGCACCGTTACCCCCTCCGCACACACCGCCAGAAGCAGAATGTTTTCCGTTGCGCCTACGCTCGGAAACGGCAAATCAATCCGACACCCCTGTAGCCGTTCCGCCCTGCAATCAAGAATCTCGTTTTCCTCCGCAATGGAAACGCCCATCCTGCGAAAGGCGGCAAGGTGCAAATCTATCGGGCGTTTGCCAATCGCACAGCCACCGGGATACGCAATCCTGCCCGCACCGCTTCTGCCAAGCATTGCCCCCAGAAAGAGGATGGAGGAACGCATTTTCCGCACCGTTTCGCCGCAAAGCGCGGTCACCTGCATCTCGCGGCTGTCTATCACCGCCGTCCGCCCCGTCAGCGTAACAGAGCAGCCAAGCTCCCGCAGAATTTCCAGCGTCTGCGATACATCCCGAATCTGCGGCAGATTTTCCAGAACCACCTCATCCGCCGCAAGCACGCACGCCGCCAGAATGGGCAAAGCGGCATTCTTGCTCCCCCGCACCGCAAATTCTCCCTCTATCCGCTTCCCGCCCCGCACCAGATATGTCCCCATGGCGTTCCCTCCAAAAATTCCTTTACCTTCATGCTATCGGCAGAGAGCCCATTCGGTGCGTGTTTTATATTTACAAAAAAGAGAAAAACAGCTAAAATCAAGAGGAAACGATACTTTTGGACAAAAAGGAGTGCTTCAGATGGAATTAAAAAGAAATATCCTTGATATAAAGGGCATAAGGGTGGGACAGGCGGAAAATCCGACTGCGAAAACAGGTGTAAGCGTTGTGCTTGCAGAGACCGGCGCGATTTGTGGCGTGGATGTGCGCGGCGCAGGCCCCGGCACGAGAGAAACCGACCTTTTAAACCCCATCAATACCGTGGAGAAGGTGCATGCCGTTGTGCTTTCGGGCGGCTCTGCCTTCGGCTTGGAGGCGGCAAGCGGTGTCATGAACTGGCTTGAAAAAAGGGGCATCGGCTTTGATGTCGGCGTAACAAGCGTACCCATCGTCCCCTCTGCGGTGCTGTTTGATTTGGAATATGGGGATGCCTTCGTTCGCCCCGATAAGGAAATGGGCATGCAGGCATGCGAAAACGCCTCCGATTCTGTCCTTCTGGAAGGTGATTACGGCGCAGGCTGCGGCGCAACGGTCGGCAAGCTGCGCGGCATGGCGCATTGCACAAACAGCGGCATCGGCTCATGGAGCGAGGAAACGCCAAACGGGATTCACGTGGCAGCGCTGATTGCGGTCAATGCCATCGGGGATGTTTACGAAAACGGCAGCATCATCGCAGGCACAAGGGCAGATGACGGCAGCTTTACCTCTACAGAGGAGGGCTTTTTGCAGATGGCATCCAATTTTTCCATCAGCGGCAAAAACACCACCATCGGCGTAGTCGCAACCAATGTGAAGCTGACAAAGGCACAGGCAACAAAGGTGGCAGGCATGGCGCATGACGGACTGGCACGCTGCATCCGCCCGATTCATACCTCCCTTGACGGAGATACGATTTTCTGCCTTTCCACAGGCGAGCTGGAATTCCCCGAAAACCCCGTAGATACGGTCGGTATCCTTGCCGCAAGGGTAGCGGAGCAGGCAATTATCCGCGCGGTGAAGGCAGCAAAATAATTTTTCGGAAAATATCGATTTTCTGTTTTCCGATTCCCTTCGCTATGGTACAATAAAATATCATAGTAAATATCATACAGAACAGTTACATGGTTATCAGCATTAGGAGGTACTTATGAAGCAGGACATGATTTTGATTCTGGATCTGGGCAGTGAGGAAAATCCCAAGATTGCCCGCGAGATTCGTGCATTAGGAGTTTATACGGAAATTCATCCCCACGATATTACCGCAGAGGAGCTGGCAAAGCTGCCCGGCGTAAAGGGGATTATCTTAAACGGCGGCGTGAACCGCGTGGTGGATGGCGTGGAAATTGATGCATCCGAGGCGGTTTACAACGCAGGCCTTCCTATTTTAAAGGCAGACCATAAAGGCGGCGCGGCTTTCCCTGCGGATGATGCAGAAAGAGAAACAGTTCTGAAGCATTTCGTATTCGATACCTGCAAGGCAGAAGCCAACTGGAACATGGAAAACTTCATTGCCGACCAGATTGAACTCATCAAGCGTCAGGTTGGCGATAAAAAGGTTCTGCTGGCGCTCTCCGGCGGCGTGGATTCCTCTGTTGTTGCGGCGCTTTTGATTCGTGCCATCGGCAAGCAGCTGACCTGCGTGCATGTAAACCACGGTCTGCTGCGCAAGGGCGAGCCCGAACAGGTGGTTCAGGTGTTCCGCGATGAAATGGATGCAAACCTGATTTATGTAGATGCCGTTGACCGCTTCCTGGATAAGCTGGCAGGCGTTGCCGACCCCGAACAGAAGCGTAAAATCATCGGCGCGGAATTTATTCGCGTATTCGAGGAGGAAGCAAGAAAGCTGGAAGGCATTGAATTCCTCGGTCAGGGAACGATTTACCCCGATATCATCGAATCCGGCACAAAAACCGTAAAGGTAATCAAATCTCACCATAACGTCGGCGGTCTGCCTGAGGATTTGGATTTTGCACTGGTAGAGCCTCTGAAAATGCTGTTTAAGGACGAGGTGCGTGCCTGCGGCAAGGCTCTGGGTCTGCCCGACAGCATGGTTTACAGACAGCCCTTCCCCGGTCCCGGTCTGGGCGTGCGCTGTCTGGGTGCCATCACAAGAGACAGATTGGAGGCTGTGCGCGAATCCGATGCCATCCTGCGTGAGGAATTTGCAAAGAACGGTCTGGAGGGCAAGGTTTGGCAGTATTTCACCGCTATCCCCGATTTGAAATCCGTTGGCGTGAAGGATAATAAGCGCGTGGATGAATGGTGCGCCATCATCCGTGCCGTAAATACAATCGATGCTATGACCGCAACCGTAGAAAATGTACCCTTTGAGCTGCTGCAGCATATCACCGACCGTATCACACATGAGGTTAAGGGCATAAATCGCGTGCTGTTCGATTTGACACCCAAGCCCACCGGTACGATTGAATTTGAATAAATCGAGTTGCTTAAAAAAGCCAGTGTTTATGCGGGTTTCAGCGATTTCGATTAGTCTTTTGATAACAAATTGATAACAGTCATAGCAAGTGCCATTATTCTTGTTATCCAGTGGTTTATGGGTAACGGAACAATTAACAGGTGGCTTGCAGACTAAAGTTCGGAGCTTGGCTCTGAACAAATTCCATATTATAAACTAAGCCCTTAGCTGTGGTTAATAACCATAGTTAAGGGCTTTTTTGTCGTTGCCAAAGCATCTGTAGGGAGCTGCCAGTGGCAGGTCCTGTAGGTGCTTATTTATCTTTCAAGTGGTCTTTGAATGCTTCCACGAGAGCGTCACTTAATTCCTGTGATGGAACTTTTGCCCAACGCTGTGTGGTGTCGAACTCTGGATAATGGTAACGCCAGTTATCGTATTCTTCTCTGTTGATTTCTTCGGAAGATAGCTTGTCTGCCTGTTCTTTCCAAGCATACAGCATTTTGAGGAGTTCATATGCTTCTCTGCCTTTGTCCTTGTTGACCTTTAAGCATACCTCTCCGTCTGCTTCACTGACAGTAAGACCGTAAATATCTTCAAGGGTAAACAGAGTGTGCATAAGACCGATATAGCTGTCTATGTCAGGAACATCAAGAGCCTGTGGAGAAACATCAAGCACCTGTGCCAATGCATTTGTAAGGTCTGCTTTCGGTTTGCGTGTACCAGTTTCGTACTGTGCCAAACGCACATCAGCACTCTTTTCTGGAAAACCGATTGCTGTACCGAGATACTTTTGTGTCATACCACGCATTAGTCTGAAAAAATGTATTCTTTCGCTGATAGCCATAATGATACGCTCCTTTTATATTTAGTGAAATAAGTATAGCAGAAATGTTTAGTGGAAGTCAAGAAAAACCGAAACAAAAATGTTTAATATTTTCTTTGCAACCACTTGACAATAGCAAATATGTTTAGTAAAATAAATTACGAATTAAACAAATATGCTTAATGCGACAACTGAATGACCGTCCGAAAAGCCAAACCGCCAAGACCTCGTCGGAGCAAGTTCCGTATCGTTCGCTTGTGTGCAAGCACAAAAGCTCATTCGCTGCACTGCTCCTCCTCTTCCCCAAAAGTCTCCGACTTTTCGGGAACCCCTATACGAGCGAGCGCCTGATGTACTGCGGTGCATTGGGACAGCACAGCGCCTGCCGACAAGCAGGAGTGCCTGTTGGAACTTTAACACGGAGAAAGCGGCAAGCAAAAAATTATTTTAAGAAAGGAAGAAAAAGGATATGGAAAACAGATTTATCCGAGCCGAAGATGTGGCTCAGGAACTAAACGTATCAAAACCTTATGCATATAAACTCATCAGACAATTAAATGAGGAATTGAAAGCAAAGGGCTTTATTACGATTGCAGGGCGTGTAAATCGCCAGTATTTTTACGAAAGGCTCTACGGAGCAGGAAAGGGGGAAATGTAAATGCCGGTATTTAAGAATGAAGATAACGGTACTTGGTATGTGATGGCAAGGTATGTGAACTGGAAAGGGGAACGCAAGCAGAAATGCAAGCGTGGCTTTGCTACCAAACGAGAAGCACAGGAATGGGAAAGAATGTTCAAATTGCAGACTTCTTCAGACCTTGATATGAGTTTTGAAGCCTTTACGGAGCTTTATATCAATGATGTGAAGAACCGTTTGAAGGAAAACACGTGGCTTACCAAAGAGCATATCATACGCACAAAGATACTTCCGTATTTCGGGAAACTGAAAATCAGCGAGATTTCCACAAAGGAGATTATTACTTGGCAGAATGAAATGCTTGCCTATCGTGATGAGAAGAAAAAGCCTTATTCACAGACGTATCTGAAAACGCTGCACAATCAGTTGTCCGCCATTTTCAATCACGCTGTCCGCTACTATGAACTGCGTTCCAATCCTGCGGCAAAGGTGGGAAATATGGGACGTGAGGAACACAAGGAAATGCTGTTCTGGACAAAGGAAGAATACAAGAAATTCTCTTTTGAGATGATGGACAAGCCTGTTTCCTTTTATGCGTTTGAAATGCTTTACTGGTGCGGTATCCGAGAGGGCGAGCTGTTAGCTTTGACTCCGGCAGATTTCAACTTTGATAAGGAAACAGTCACAATCAATAAATCCTATCAGCGTTTGAAAGGGCAGGATGTGATTACTTCTCCGAAAACGAAAAAGAGCAACCGCACGATTAAAATGCCGAAGTTTCTGTGTGAGGAAATGAAAGAATATCTCGGTATGCTTTACGGATTGAAGAAGAAAGACCGTATCTTTACGGTGACGAAAAGCTATCTTCATCACGAGATGGACAGAGGGGCAAAGGCGGCAGGCGTGAAGCGTATCCGCATTCACGATCTCCGTCACAGCCACATTTCACTCTTGATTGATATGGGCTTTTCTGCGGTGGCGATTGCTGACCGAGTTGGTCACGAAAGTATTGATATTACTTATCAGTACGCACACCTCTTTCCGTCAAAGCAGATTGAGATGGCAGAAAAATTAGATGATTTAGGGAAAGGAGATTTTGAAAATGTCAGCTAAGAACAGAGATAACAAAAATCGTTGGAGGAATATCACAGTAGGGTTTCGAGTATCGCCCGAAGAAAACGAACTCATTAACAGAGCTGTAGCTCTATCAGGATTGCCAAAACAGGAGTATTGTTACCGCCGTTGCTTAAATCAGGATGTGGTGGTACAGGGCAATCCGAGAGTGTATAAGGCGTTGAAAACGGAATTTGCCACAGTCCTTGCGGAACTGAAAAGGATTGAAGCAGGAAAAGGTGTGGATGATGAACTGCTGAGTGTAATAGAACTGATTTCCATTATTCTCGGCGGTTTGAAAGGAGAGGATGCGAATGGAGAATAAAAAAGAAATGACTATTCCAAATGTATCTGCGGCAACAGATGCGGAACAGTCACTTTCCAAATGTACTGACAATAGTATAGTCAATCAGGATACGGATTTCAAGGGGTACGAGCAATCTTTTGAAGAAATGCAAAGGGAAATACTCAGACAGTTAGACCCTTCCTATCTGAAAACAGTATCAATGACAACGCTGTATGATACGGTGTTTGAGGTTCAGACACCACTTATCGACGGTCTGCTCCAAAGGGGAACTTACCTTTTCGTAGGTTCCCCGAAAGTGGGAAAGAGCTTTATGATGGCACAGCTTGCCTATCATATCAGCACAGGCACACCGCTTTGGGAGTATAAGGTGCGTAAGGCAACGGTGCTTTATTTTGCCCTTGAAGATGATTACCCACGTTTGCAGAAGCGATTGTTTCAGATGTTCGGTGCAAAGGAGACAGGCAATCTGTATTTCGCAACGGAATGTAAAACGGTCAATGGCGGACTGGAAGAACAGATAAGAGGGTTTATGAGGGAACACCCAGACACAGGCTTGATTATCATAGACACCTTAAAGCGTGTGCGTGAAGCAGGCGGAGCAGATTACAGCTACGCAAGTGATTATGATGTTGTGGCAAGGCTGAAAGCGTTGGCAGACAGTTACAAGGTTTCAATGCTTATTGTTCATCATACACGCAAACAAAAATCGGAAGATATATTCGATATGATTTCAGGCACGAATGGTCTGATGGGTGCGGCAGACGGTGCATTTGTTCTCAGTAAGGACAAGCGTACTTCCAACAATGCCACACTTGATGTTGCTGGCAGAGACCAGCAGGATATGAAAATCCATCTTGTAAGGGACAGCGAGCGATTGGTGTGGAACTTTGCAAAATCGGAAACGGAGATGTGGAAAGAACCGCCCGAACCTCTGCTTGAGAAGATAGCGGATACGCTCTTTTCGGAAAGTGACAGATGGGAAGGAACTGCTTCGGAACTTTGCGAAAGGCTTGCGGTGGATATAAAGCCGAATGTACTTTCTTTAAGGCTCAGTATCAACGCAAGCAGGCTGTTTCGTGATTACGGTATCCGTTATCAGAACAGCCGCACACACGACGGAAGAAAGGTTTCACTTTGGAAAGAAACCGAGCAGACGGCGTGACAAACGGTGTCAAAGGTGTCAATGTTTTTGAGAGCAGCACGCTGTGAAAAACATTGTCACCATCGTCACACTTTGACACCGGATAAAGTTTAGGGGAGTGTGCAGAGAGTGCCTTTTCAAAGGCGGCTCTTTGGTCTCGCCTGCTGGCTCGGTCGGTTCGCAGGCGTGTGTGCCACCGGCACACGCTCACCCCTCGGAGAGCCTTCGGAGAACGCAAAACCTGTTTACAGGTCGCATTTTTGATGGGTGTACCCGTCAAAAGTGCTTTTGCGTTACTTTTGACAAAAGTAACAAAACCTGAGAATGTTGAAATTTACAGATGGGAGATGAAAAAATGCAGAGAACGATAAGTGCAATGGTCGGTAAAGGCTCGGTCAATCACAATAGCCGAAAGTTCCGAGCAGAAAATGTAGACGGAACTCGTACTCATCTCAATATCGACTACTGCAATGAAAATATAAAGACAGTTTATCACGAATTGTTTGATGAAGCATTGGAAAGATACAATGCCAAGCAGATAAGGTCAGACCGAAAGATAAAAGATTATTATGAAAAAATCCGAAGTTCCAAGCAGGAAAAACCGTTCCACGAAATCATTTTACAGGTGGGCGGTAAGGGAAATATGAACGCCGATACGGAAAACGGAGAACTGGCAAAGCAGATTTTAGATGAATACTATCAGGGTTTTCAGGAGCGAAATCCACAGCTTCGGGTGTTCTCGGCTCATCTGCATATGGATGAAGCTACACCACATCTGCACATAGATTTTGTACCTTTTACCACAGGCAGCAAGCGTGGACTTGATACAAGAGTGTCACTAAAGCAGGCTCTTGCAACGCAAGGTTTTAAGGGCGGCAGTCGTGGCGATACGGAGTGGTCGCAATGGATACAGTCCGAAAAAGAACAGCTTGCGGCGGTGATGGAACGTTATGGGATTGAGTGGGAACATTTAGGCACACACGAAAAACATCTTTCTGTTTTGGATTATAAAAAGCAGGAAAGAGAAAAAGAAGTGGCGGCATTAGGTGCGAAAATCGAGCAGAAACAGATTGAATTTGATGTGTTGTCGGAACGAGTATTGAACTATGATAAGGCAAAAGACGAGCTGTCAAATCTTGAAATAGAGCTTGATACTGCACCGAAATATCAGTTGCCAGAACCAGAGAAATTTATGACTGCAAAGGCATATAAAACCAAAATGGCAGAGCCGGTTGTAAGGAAATTGAAGCAACTTGTCAAAACGGTGCTTGCCCGCTGCTTTGAGGGGTGGGACAACTATCATAGGCTGAATACAGCGAATGCACAGTTATACCGCACCAATCAGCGTTTGGAGAAAGTCAATGAAAGATTGACCGAAGAAAACAAAATCCTAAAAGCAGAAAATAAAGATTACAGCCTGCTCCGTAAGGTTTTTGGTCGCAAACAGATAGATGATTTGTTGGAGCAGGCAAGAACAGTTAAAGGTCGCAAGCGTGATAATACACGATCACGATAGACAAAAATCACAGGAGGAAAAGGAAAATGACAAAGACAATTTTTGAAGAAATGGGCGGAACTTATAGACAGGTGGGTGATTATTTATTGCCGAACATCACAGTACCAGCCGAAGAAGAAATAGAGCCGATTGGTTTATGGGGGAAACGACATGCAAGGCATTTAAAGGAACACTATAAAGTGTTATATATGAACCTGCTGACAAGCGGAAAGCTGCATAGTTATCTTGCAGAAGTCGATAAGCAAGCAGAGGATATGTTTCTTCGACTGGTAAAGGAATATGCCGACAGACAAGATGTGACGGAACAATTAAAGAAAGATAATCCCTACGAATGGATTGGAAGAATGAATAATATTCAGGCTTGTGTGAGGGAAGTTGTAGGAACGGAGTTGATTTACACATAAGCGTTTTACGGTATGGTGCTCCTGCGTTTGCTGGAGTGCTGTGGTTGTGGTTGTAAAGAGGTTGTGAAAGATTGAATTTCGTAATGGTTGGATGTATAATTAGGAAGTGAAAATTTTAATTTGCACTTCCATAAGGTGAAATGTATTGACACAAAAAATACAGTATGATAGTATTGCCATTAGAAGAAAGAAAGGCACATTTTGTGTAAGGTGAGGAAATGATTAATAGATAATTTGATTTAAGTAAGACACATATAGTTATTGAGCCTGTAGAGAATAGGTTTGTTTTGTGTACGCTTAAGTTGGATTATCGCAAGAGGCATTTCCTTTGTTTTCCTTTTGGAAAAGAAATAAGGGGCTATTTAGCGAGTCTATTTTTGCGTATGCAAAAAAGACTCGTTTTTGTGTGTTCAAAATAATAATTGGCTCAGACTTCGAAAAGGAGAAACTTTAATGTTGCAGATAAAAAAATTAAATTTAACACATAAAAAAGACCTGAGAATAATTCTTAATGATTTCAACCTTGTGCTAAATGATGGAGATAAGGCAGTTATTATTGGAGAAGAGGGAAATGGGAAATCGACATTAATGAAGTGGATATACAATCCGTCGCTTGTAGAAAACTATATAGAAGCAGATGGGGAAAGGATAATGGGACACGAACGTCTTGGTTATCTTCCGCAGGAGATGCTCGATGAAGATAAGGAAAAAACAATATACGAATATTTTTCTGAAGAGGAAATATTCTGGGAGAAAACGCCTAAAGAATTGTCTGTTATTGCGGGAAAATTTGGAATGAAAAATGATTTTTTCTACAGTAACCAGACAATGGGTAGTCTTTCAGGAGGCGAAAAAGTCAAGACACAACTTATGAGGCTTTTCATTCGCGATGTTTCTGTGCTGTTGTTGGACGAACCTTCCAATGACATCGACATTGCGACGCTTACATTACTGGAAAAAATCATAAATGACTGGAAGCACATTGTGCTTTTTATTTCACACGATGAAACGCTGATAGAGCGTACTGCCAACATGGTGATACATATCGAGCAGATTATACGAAAAACAAAGGCGAGATATACCGTGGCAAAGCTTCCCTATAGACGCTATGTGGAAGAACGGCTTCATAAATTTGAAATCCAAAAACAGCGGGCACTGAGTGACCGTAGGGAGAAAAAGATTCGCGATG